>Ga0172381_10001179_pt1 | contig 31420 bp, 55 predicted proteins | sample Leawel6488metaG_FD_119754 | JGI IMG/M metagenome (GOLD analysis project Ga0172381, IMG submission 119754) | Leachate microbial communities from a municipal landfill in Southern Ontario, Canada - Leachate well 64-88 metaG | ecosystem: Engineered > Solid waste > Landfill > Unclassified | place... | reverse complement strand
GATATGAGTGAGAAGAACCTTATGAAGATATTTAAATATGTTCTTGGCGTTTTGGTTATTTTGATAGTGACTATCTTTACTAATGATAGATTTAAGGAATATCAGGATAATAAAGAACATCAAAAGTTTTATAAGAAAATGAAAGAACGTGGCATATCTCCAATAATAAGAGGTGGGTGTAAACCAATTCTGATTGATACTGCAAAAATAGATTCAATAAAATTAATAAAATAAATGGAACCACGAGAAAAAATATGGCTTGAAATGATAAAATTTCACGGGTTAAAGGAGATTCCCGGGCCGGTTGATAATCCTATTATTGTTGGTTGGTTTAAAGAGCTTGGTTATCCGGAAATTCAGGATGATGAAACCAGTTGGTGCAGTTGTGCTTTGAATATTATGGCAAAACGTTCTGGGCTTGAATATACTGGAAAGCTCACGGCCCGGTCATGGATGTTGATTGGTAAATCTACGGACGATCCTCATATTGGTGATATAGTTGTATTTTGGAGAGGGCAGAATACTGGATGGCAGGGACATGTTGGTCTTTTTGCAGGATACAATTCTGATAAGAACCAGATCTTTGTACTTGGAGGTAATCAGGGCAATATGCTTGGAGTAAGGGCATATCCTGTAAACAGTCTTGATTTTGGGTTACTTGGATTTAGGCAATTAAACTATAAATGATATGGAAGAATTTTTAAATTCATTATTTGGGACTTATTCAACTGGTATGTGGTTTGCATATTTTTTCTTTGCAATCATCGGAACAATTGCTTTCTCTTGGATTGAAGTAAAAAACAGGGACAAGAATTCTATAAAAACACCATTTCGTTTCAAGTGGAGGTTTTTTATTTTTGATAACATAAAGAGATATGTCGCTACGGCTATTATTATTTATATTCAGTTTCGGTTTTATAAAGAAATAAGTCATTCTGACATGAGTGAATATGCTGCAGTACTTATTGGTTTTAATAGTGATGGAATTGCAGGTGTTGTTAAGCGTGTTACAAAAATTTTGCAGATAGACAGGGCAAAACTAACAAAAGAGGTAGAACATGAACCATAAAATATTTGCACAGTAATTTTAAAATAAATAACTTGCATTTTTTAAAAACCTTTGTCATGGGGAAAATTAAGATAATAATTGATTTCATCAAAAAATATTGGAAGTATTTTAAATATGTATTTTTAATATTTGCAGTGATTACAGTACTTGTTTATGCGATTTGTCGAGAAAGAAAGATTGCGAATTATGCAGCAGAAAATACCGAACTGGTATTACGAATTAATTTTCTTCAAGACCAACGAGATTCAGTAGTCCTTGAAAATGACGGTTTAATAAAAGAGCAGTTGAAAATTAATCATGAAAAGGATTCGATAATAACTATTCAGGATAGGCTCAAAAAAGACATGGAGTATCTTATTGCTAAGCATAAAAAAGAAATTGATAGTTTATTGAATATTCCCGATGATGCTGTTTTTCTTCGATTACAGCCTATTTTCCCTAATTATGATGGAGGCTCCTTGAAATATGCTTTTAGTGGCAGCCAGATAAAGCAGATTTATTCTACCGCCATTTCTTTCCCAATGCTTCAACAGGAATATCGATTACAGACAAAACAGCTATTAAATTGTAATAATCTCAACAAAACTTACGAAGCATCTGAAAATAATTACCGGGATCAGGTGAATAATCTCAATAGACAAATATCAATATGTGATCAACAGATTGGGTTAAAAGATAGCGAACTAAAGATCACGCAAAAACAGTTAAGCCGGAAAACATTCTGGAACTGGACTGAAAAAGGTGCTCTAATTGTACTTGGAACTTTATTTGTATTCAAATGAGTTTTTTCTTTAAGATATCAATATTTCTTTGTATAACGCTTAGTATTGTAATTGGGTTATTTATTGCATTAAAAAGGCAGCGTGAAGATTTGGCTTATCATCAGGTATTTTTATGGTTTATTTCTCCTTTCACGATTATTGCCGGTATGATATTTCTTGATAAGGATCATAAGAAGCGATATTTCCAAAAGATAAAATCACATTTATTTATGAATGATTAATTTTGAGTTAAAACAATAAAAATCTCATATTATGGATTACAAATCATGTTTTGAAATAGTTAAAAGGCAAAATCCTGAACTTTCTTACAAAGAACAGCAAACAGCTGCAAGTAAGATGTTAAAAGAATTTAAAGTTGCTCAGGCCGGTTATGAGGCTGGAGGGAACAAGACCACTCCCGGGATATCAGAAAAAATAAAAAAAGATATTGAACAAGGTTCTATTACACAAACCGTTGTTAAAGGACCATCAATGTCACAACTTGCAATAGCCGAAAAGAGATTAAAATCTAATCCAATTGACGTAAATAGTTTACGAACAATAGGAGGCGAGGCAATACCGAAGGGAAAAATAGTTAAGCATGGGATGGAAGGCGTTAACACTCTTGTATCTTTCGAGGATGAAGATGGCAATAAACTTCCTATCATTGGTTATTTCAGAATTTGGATGTAATACATTTCGTTATGGTTGATTTATTTAAAGACAGACCGGGAATAGCCAACCTTATTAAAATAGGGATAATTGCTTTTATTGGCCTTTCAATTATTAATCTTTGTTATAGTATAAAGGTTAATAGGGCTTTGTTGAATGAAACTGAAAAGACATCATGAGATTACATATTATAGTAATTGCATGGGAAAGGCCAATAGGACTTAGAGGTCTTGTTGATAGTTTCCTTCTACAACAGACAAAGTATGATTGGGTTATGACTATTGTTCATGATGGACCTGCATCTCCGGATGTAAAGCTTGTAATGGATGATAAATTTTACAAAAATGACCGGCGAATATCTTTTTTGGAAACTGCAGGGAGGCAAGCTAATTGGGGACATGCAAACAGGAAAGCAATGTTACAGGTCTTAATGGGAGATCCCGGTGATTTTGTATTGATTACCAATGATGATAATTACTACGTACCCAAGTTTGTTGAATACATGCTTAATGAAGTTTCGAAGGGGAATGTAGGAATGGTTTATTGTGATTTTCTCCATCATACACTTGAATATATTAATATGATAAGCAGACCTAAACTTAATTATATTGATATGGGTGCATTTATGGTTGAATTAAAGCTGGCTCAAGAGGTTGGGTTTAATCATGATGTTGCCGGGGCAGATGGTCTGTTTGCGGAAGAATGTCATGCTAAATGCATTGAAAGAGGGCTTAAAAGCATACACATAGAAAAAACTCTTTTTATTCATAATTAAAAACCTCTCATGAAAATTTCCATTGTAATGGCGAATTACAATCGCAGACAGCTATTAATCAATAGTTTAAAAGTGATTGAATACTATAATAAAAATCGCAATATTGAAGTTATTGTTGTTGATGACTGTAGTAGTAAAGAAGAGAGTGTTTTAAATATTCCGGATCTCTTTAAAATCCCGGTTTTGATTGTCCCGATAAGCAAAGAAGATAAGAATTGGATGTGCTGTTGTATGCCATTTAATATAGGATTTTCCATTGCAACCGGGGATATAATAATTATTCAAAATCCCGAGAATCTCCATGTTGGAGATATTGTTGGCTACGCCATAAATAACTTAAAGGATGGTGTCTTTTTAAGTTTTGCTCTATATTCTATGAATCAGGAAGATAGTAATAACTTGATAAAAAAGACTATCAATAAAGGTTTATTTTCAGATCAGGAAATCAAAAAGGCAGTTGGTAAATTTGTCGGCAAAAAAGAAGTATGGACTGATGGTGATACATGTTGGTATAATCATTCTAAATATCAGATTGCCGGGTGCCATTTAATATCAGCTATTACAAGAAATGATTTGGAAGATCTTAATGGTTTTGATGAAAGATACGGGAAGGGGTTTGCATATGATGATATGGAATTCAGGGAAAGAATAAAGCGCAAAGGGATGATCATTAAAATAATCGATGATCCATTAGCAATACATCAGCGACATGAATTAGCTGCTTATGTAAAAAATGCTGTTGAATTTCATCGTAACGGAGAATTATATACAGAGCACACTTTAAAAGAGAAGTTTTATAAAGCGCCAAATAACTTTTTCTATAACCCCAAGAAAAAGATTATTAACTCAATTCCATGTTCTGAGATTAAAGAATGTCCCATAAGTGGCGATAGTGACTCATTTGAATACCTTGATCTTGGTAATGTTCCTCTTGTAAATAATCTATGTAATACTCGGGAAGAGTCTTTCTCATGTGAGAAATTCCCTCTTTCAATACAGTTATTCAAAAAGAGTAATTTAACTTGTCTTTCCCGGGCCATTAGTAAAGATCATTTATTTTTGACTTACTTCTACAGCTCTGGTATTAATAAGCCATTCCTTCCTCATTGCACAGAAATGTATAAGTACATTGAAAAGCACATATATTTTAATCCCGGGGATATTATAATAGACATTGGTGGCAATGATGGCACTCTTATTGAAATGTTTCGTGAGCAAAATAAGGGTCTCAATTACATTAATGTGGATGCGAGTAAAAGTTTTGTTGAAATTAATAAGTCAAAAAAAATAGAATATATCAATAAGTTTTTTGATGAAAAGTATAAAGGGGCCAAGTCAGCTATGCTTATTATTTCCACAAACGTTTTCCAGCACACGTACCCAATAAGGTCCTTTGTAAAAGGAGTATATAATAATTTGGACGATAAAGGCATCTGGTGTCTCGAATTCCCATATTTACTTACAACATTGATGTTTGATAACTATGACCAGATTTACCATGAACATATTTTTTATTATCTTTTACAAAATATTGTAGATTTATTGAATCAGGAAAATATGAAAGTATTTAATGTAAGCTTTCATAATATTCATTCCGGGACATTAAGAGTATTGAGTGTAAAAAATACTAATCCAAAAGATCCTGATCAATCGGTAACTTCATTTTTAAGCCTTGAAAAAATATTAACAGAAGAATATTACATTCAATGGGGGATCCGGACTCATGAAAAGATTAAGCGATTTTCTAACTTCATTAATAATTTACATGACAAGGGTTTCTCTATTGCTTGTTTTGGAGCTGCAGCGAAAGGGTGTGTTTTTTTAAATAGTTGCAATCTGGATGATAAGGTAATTAATTTTATTGTTGATGATACTCCGTATAAACAAGGTAAATATGTGCCGGGAACAGGATTAAGAATAATTTCACGTGCAGAATTTAAAAAAACAAAAATTGATTACTTGATAATTTTAGCGCATAATTTTAAAGATTACATAATTGAATCTCTGAAAGATGAGTATAGCGGTAAATTTATTATTATGTTCCCCGACATTAAAATAATATAGCCATGTTTACAAAGAAGAATATTCTCATTACTGGAGGTACCGGTACGTGGGGTCAGGAATTTACATTGCAGCTGCTAAAAAAAGATGTAACCAGAATTGTAATATTTTCCCGGAATGAATCAGCTCAGGTTTTGATGAAATATAAATTCAATGATACTCGACTTGAGTTTATTATTGGAGATATCAGGGATGAAAAGGCTATTAATGAAGCATGTTCAGGTATTAATTATGTTTTTCATACTGCAGCATTGAAGCATGTCATTAAATGCGAAGAGCAACCGAGGGAAGCTGTTAAATCTAATATTGTTGGGATACAAAATATTATCGAAGCTTCTTTATTTAATAAAGTTGATATGTGTATAAATATATCAACTGATAAGGTCTGCGATGCAAATTGTTTTTACGGCAAGACAAAGGCAGTTGGTGAAGGGCTAATAACGGAAGCAAATAACATATCAGCTTATACACGTTTTATTTCTGTTAGATCTGGTAATATATTAGGATCTGCAGGCAGTGTTGTCCCATTATGGATTAAACAAATCGCTGATGTTAATAAGATAAAACTCACGGATCCTAAAATGAAGAGATTTTTTATCCTTGTAAGGGATGCCGTTAATTACACTTTTGAGGCCATGCAAATATGTGACAGGGGGGAAGTATTTGTTTTTCGTATGCCTGCTTTTTATGTATCTGATCTGGCTCATATTATTACTATGAAATACGGTAATGCACATACAGAGATTGAAAATATTGGATTAATGCCCGGGGAAAGGATAGTGGAGTGGCTTATTACTAATGAAGAAGCGCTGAGATCTGTTTGTGCTAAGCATTTTTATATCATATATCCTCTGATCAAGATTAAAAATTCCAATTACCCGGTTATCAATAAAGCTGAAAGACTTGAAAACGGATATTGTATGCTCGATGATGATGAGCGAAATATATCCTTATTAAGTGATATGCTGGCAACTGCAGGTTATTAAGGTATTATCTTAATAACCTTTGCCATTGCATCTGCATAATAGGCTCTTATTTTTTCTTCTGGCCAAGTTACATGAGTACCCCAGCCTCTTTGTTTATTTACTTCACTGATACGGCCAGCTAAATAAGCATTTCTTTTTAATCTGTATTCTATTCCCAGATCATGAAAGTGTAATGTAATGATATCTGTTTCCGGGCAAAGTCGTATATCTCCTTCAGGTGAACATGAATGGCATCCGGCTTGGTAATTCATTTCTTTAACATCACTTGGTTTGAATATATTACATTTATTGTAACCGGGCTGGCCCGGGATCCCATATTTCACTTCATCATAAATTTGTCCATTTGTTGTGGGAAATATTTCAGAGAACATTCGCCATTCTTTTGGATAAAACATATTATACTCTGTCCTCTCGAGTATATTAATAAGATCTGGATGATAAACAAATTCGTCAGTATCTACTATTATGACCCAATCGGCTGTGCTATTTTTCCAGCAGTTGTTTTTCATCTCAAGAAAAACTAATTCATTGACTTCATTATTTGAAAGTAATGGAATCACTTTTGCACCAAGTATCTTTGCTATTTCAGGGGATCCATCAGTAGAATCACTTTCATAGAAATAGATATCTCCATACTTGCAGTAATGAAGAATGAAATAAGGTAATATTGGAGCTTCATTATGAAGCAAACAATGTATTTCTATTTTTGGTTTCATACTAAACTATAATTTTTAGGACCGCTCCCGGTATGGAAAATATAACCTTCGGGCAATATTGCAGCCCTGTATCCCTGTTTATGGAACTTCTGTCCAATAATACATTCTCTTTGTCCTGCAGTTAGAGTAGGTGCAATGCTACTAAATGGACCTATTTTCTTGTAATCAGATAATCTTCTTAATCCGGGATTCCATGTAAAACCATGCCAAGCGCCGTCCCCAACATCAGTAGCAACGAGTTTATATTGGGTATCTTCAACCTCATATATTTTTGGCTCAATCGGGTGCCCGTTAGTATCGTTCAGTGCTCGTATCCACACTTGCATTATCATGGGTTCATAGAGTAATATTTTAAGAGACTTTTCAATAAATCCACCTCCGGTAAATTCCCAATCATCTTCGCAATGAAAGATAAACGGTGTTTTAACTTCAGCATATCCGCTGTCAATATTATTGACCAGTCCTACATTATATTTATGCAATATAAGTTTATAATTTGGGTACATTGCTTTTATTTCTTCATGCATGGCATGGTTTCCACTATCTTCTGCTATTATGATCTCATAGATAGGGAATGTATTAAACTTATTGAAAGAATCGATTGTTCTTTTTAAGAGATCCGGTCTTCCACAACTTGTTATTACAACACTTACGAGTTGTGATTCATAACCTTTAAAAACAGATAATATTGGTTTAATTTCCTGTTTTTCGAATATCATAACAGTGTTTTTAAACCACGGGAATGTACTTTCATCTCTTAGGGACTGAGACATTTTACTATTAAATAAAAACCCTTTTTTACGTAATTGCGCTATTACATAATCATTATTTCGACAATTAACATGGCCGAGTCCTCCTTGCCCTTCTACACCCCAGCTAAGACATATATATTTTTTTGCTGCCCTGACAAGATTATCAATAAAAATACTTTCATATTTAGCTGGTATATGTTCCCCTACTTCAAGGCTAAGCACCAAGTCGAATCTTCCAAGATCAACTGGTATTGAAAAATCCTGTATTTTACATAGCCCTCCTGTAATTTCAGGAGTTAAAGGACTCCCATCATAACCCGAACAAATAAATCCATTTTTAATAAGTTCCCTTGTATAGCCGCCGTTTCCACAACCTATGTCAATAATATCAAAGACCGGTTCTTTGATTTTGAACAGTCTTATAATTTCGCTACATAATTTCATGTCGCAATCATGTGTGTTTGTAACATCTTTTGTCAGCCAGTACCCTTTTTCATGTATATCCATCGGAGTAAGTTTAAATAAATTTTCTATATTCAGTTGTTGATCGTATCGGCAAACCTTTTTCTGGGATCCTTTTTAAAACAAGGTATTTGAATCCAGATTCCCAACATAATTTTTCTTTTACATCAGAAGACTGGTCTTCGTTTACTATTAAAGTATCAGCATGGAAGTCAAGCATAGTTAAAATAAAATCTACTGGTCCTTCTCCAATGTTTATTTTTGCATCTGAAACATATCTTATAGCTTTTACCATAAAAAGCCTTTCGTCCTGATTGCATACTGGAGATTTCCCTTTATATTTTTCGATAGAATAATCAGAACCGATTCCAACAAATAATTCTCCATATTTTGAAGCTTCTTTCAAAAATGCGATATGTCCGGAATGAAGCATGTCAAAGCTACCCGATACGAAACATTTTGCCATCATCGTGAAACATTTTAACAGTATTAAGTGACATTTCCTGAAGACTCGTTTTTAATAGTGGAAGTTTTTTATAAAGATCAATGCCTAAAGTAATAATGTCGCATTTACATGAATTTGCCTGTTCATAGTTATAAATTTCTCTTGCGCTTGCCCAGATCAATTTGATTTGCGGCAGGTCCTCCATTAGATATACTACTTTTTTCATTATTGGTACCGGATCAGTCCCCGTATCTGCGATTCTACCGGCAAATACAGAAATATAGCCAGCTGGTGCATTTCTTAATACAGATAACAATGGCACTATTTGACTTATTTGAGTAATTGCTGTAATATTTATACAAATATCCTCTTCTACTAATTTCTTAATTAACGGCAAACAGGAATCTCCATGTGTATTTGTTATAGGGATCTTAACATTTACATTTTTACCCCAGCTTTGTATTTTAAGCGCCTGATCATACATCTCTTCAAAATTATCAGACAATACTTCGAAAGCAACCGGCTTGTCGGTTATTTTTATTAATACTTGTTTAGCAAAAGCCTCATAGCTTACTACGCCTGCTTTTTTCATTAATGTAGGGTTTGTGGTGTATCCTGAAATTTCAGGATTATATGCATTCTCAAGGATCGCATCAGCACCATCAAGAAAGATTTTTACCATTTTGGTTTATTTTTTAAAAGTTTAGGATGGCTCACTAATAAGTGCCATATAATAGCTTGTAAAGCTTCGGTTATTGGTGTCACAAACTCTTTTGTCTGAATAAGAATTGTTGCATCGGCCAATTCTTTTGTTATTCCTCCATCTTTTCCAACAATGCCGATTATCTTTGTTCCAACGATATCAGCTAATTGAACAGCCTTAACAATATTTTGGCTTATTTTATCTGTTCCTCCACCAACAGAAATAACCATTAAGCAGTCTTTATCATTGAAGACAGATACTTTGAGCCAGTTTACAATAGTAGTATCAAATCCATCATCATTTGCCCTTGCCGTTAGTTCAGAAACGTTATCATATGGAGAATACGCTTCTATGTTACATAATTTACGGAAGTCACAAACAGCATGAGAAGCATGACCAGCCCCACCCCCAGAGCCAATGATAAATAATCTACCTCCTATTTCACGTGTTAATGCAATTATGTCAACCATCTTTTCAACTTCTGAGCAGTCTATGAATCGAATTGAATCAATTGTTTTATCTAAGAAATCTTTTGTAAACATTATTTTATAGATTAGTTATTATTTTAACACCTTCAAATTCAAATCGGAAATCCATATATTTAAGTCCTGATTTTTCCATAGTTGTTTTTAATTTCTGTCTTTGTCCCTCTTTTGCACAAAGCAAGAAAAAACCACCACCACCGGCCCCCATTATTTTACCTCCGATAGCTCCGCTTGATTGAGCCAAAGTATAAAGATCATTAATCTTTGAGTTAGTCATTTTTGTTGATACTTCCTTTTTAATAGTCCAGTGATGATTAAGGAGCCTTCCAAACTCGGTTACATTACCTTTCATAAGAGTGTGTTCAATTTCAATGCCTATTTGTTTAATTGTATGCATATAGTCAATACTTGACTTATCTTCTATTTTTTTACCTTGATCAGCGAGTACTTCATTGGCATCCCTGCTTATGCCGGTGTAAAACATTAGAAGCCTGTTTTCAAGTTCAAATATTGTATCCTGAGAAAGATGAATAGGTGAAACAGTTACATTACCTCTTTTATCAATAAAGAGTTTATTTATTCCACCATAAGCAGCTGCGTACTGGTCCTGTTTACCTATTGGTTTACCAACAAGATCAATCTCTACATAGCAGGCTTCTTCTGCAATCTCATGTTGAGATAAAAACTTACGTTTTAAGATATTCAGTCCTGCCAGCAAGCCAACAGTAAATACAGAAGAAGAACCCATCCCGGTCTGGGCTTCTATGTCTGCCATGGATCCTATTTCGATAGGTTTTTGAATATTATGTAATAGCAGGCATTCCCGGATGATGTTATGTTCTATTTTATCAATATCCTTAACATCACGAATTTCAGTGTATTTATAGTAAAGCTTAATCTTATCAGAAGCTATTGGCTCATTTATGCTGACATACATATATTTATTGATAGTAGATGTTATCAGGGACCCTTCATATTTTTTATAATATGCCGGGAGATCCGAACCTCCACCACCGAGAGGGAGCCGAAAGGGGACTCTTACAATAATCATATCTCTTCTATTCTTTTTGCACGGTCATCGATAAAAAGATCAAATCCCGGTTTCCCGGTTAAAACATCATCACATTTACATCCCCATTTTTTAAGTTGATCAATTGTAAAATCACGTAGATTGATTCCTGTTGTTCCACCTCTTGCAGTCCAATAAATAACCGTATGGCCTTCCTCCCAGTATTTATTAATTTTAGCAATATTTTCTGGGATAGGGATGGCATTTTTATAATCATTGCCTTGTGTTTTACAGATAGTATTATCTATATCAACATAAATTTTCATTTCACAGTTTTTATGTAAATATGAGCATCTTCAGGCCGTCTGAACCGGTTACGTTCTATCCCACGCCTGATAAAATCATTTATAATTTCTGTTCCTGTTGTCATATTGCTAAATCCTCCTTTTTTGAGAGCTTCATAAACAGATTCAGAAGTCCATCCGGATTTATGTTCATCACCGGGCCATCGTTGCCAGCCCCAGATAGTATTTAATATATGCTGTTTTTCGAATGGTACCGGCTTATTTCTTATTACATCATACAAATATTGACTCCATACTGTAAGATCCGGAACATCAAAGCGGAATATTCCACCGGGTTCAAGAAGCTTATACATGTGAGCAATAGTCTTGTTAAAATCTTCAAATCTAAGGTGTTCCATTACTCCTAAGGCAAGTACTTCTGAGAGTGAATTATCAGGCAGATTTATTTCCCATGGTTGCATAAGAAAGTCAAGCGGTACCAGTTCAATAATATCCTGATGGAGATATCCGGGTGTTGGCCGGTCCCCGCAACCTAATTCAAGCTTTTGTTTCATCGAGTATGTTTTTAATTGATAGTTCAACTGAAGACGATGAATCAAAAGTAGGCATCCATCCGAGTTTATCCAGTTTTGATATGTCAGGATAATAATAAGGGCTATCACCTTTCCATCCACGATCACCACCTGTATATTGTATTTTTGTATTTGTCCCCATTTGTGTAATTACCATTTCTGCAATCTCTTTCACAGATGTAAGGCCAATGCCAGCTATATTATAGAGATTAATGACATCATCGGCATTTTTCCATATAAATAATACGGCATCTACAAGATCTTTAACGTAAAGATAAGGTTTTGTCTGAGAACCATCACCAAGGACCTCTAATACATCCGGATTTTTCCTGATCTTATTTATAAAATCTAATATTGCACCATGGGTAGCGTGTTCCCCTATTACATTTGGGAATCGGCATATCCAAGCTTTAATATCATGCATCGATGAATATGACGAGATAAAAGCTTCTGATGCCAGTTTCGCAGCTGCATAATGAGAGATAGGCAGGCATGGCCCGAATGTTTCTGGTATTGCATCATTGACTAATGGTTCCCCATACACGGATCCGGAAGAAGGGAAAATAAATTCTTTTATTTCATGGGTTCTGCAAAATTCCAACATTTTATATGTTGTAGAAAGTGTATTCCGGAATTCCACATCTGGATCATTATTTCGAATATCAGAATTAGCTGCCAGATGGAATACTGCATCAAAAGTATAATTATCTAAGCATTGGTACTGACCCATGCAAAAAACGTCAACAAAATGATACTTAAAATTTTTATGGTTGCGAAAATCTTTCATATTTTCCAAAGTACCCAGAGAAAGATTATCAATACCTATTACTTTAAAACCTTCATTTAGTAATCTTTCACATAAATGGGTACCGATAAAGCCAGCGGCACCGGTTACAAGTATAGATTTCATGATTGATGAGATTTAATGATATTTTTAAGAGTTTCGTAAACCTCCATCCTTTTTTGATTATCGGAATTAACATATTTAAGCAAATTTATATCAATGTCCTTCATTGCACTTGCTTCTTCCGGTAAAAGATCGTTTATTTTCTGAACTGCGTGAAAAGCATCAAATATCATTGTATCGCTTATTTGTGTGCCTTCTTTGAGAAGTTCTTGCTTGATATGGGCTGTATAAGATTTTAAGAGTTCAGTTTTGGCCTCAATAGCAACCTTTGTGTTAGCTAATTCTGTTATGGCATAATAATATTGTTCCCGGTCTATTACTGTTTCCATGTTAGCCAGAGTTGCCGGGATAAGGTCTTTTTCAATATCCTTAGCAGTTATTTGACTCAGATTAGAAATTTTAGTAGGCTTTACTATACCTGATTCAATTTTTGGTTTTAGTAATTCTATTTTTCTTTCGAGAGTACTTCTATGAAATAATAGGAAAGATATTTCTGATTTAATATCTTCTATGTGATTTTGTGCGTCCTGTGCTGTCATTATTATTAGATTTTATTTGGAAATTAGCCTTATATTTTCTTCTCTTGAAAGGGAAGAATCGGGACAATGGGAAACTGATTTTTCCCCAACTTTTGGATTAAAAGTAAATTGATTAAGAATCACCTTTTTTTCAGAATCCTTAAAGATAGATGATTTTGTTACGTCTGAAATAAATTGATTTACCCTTTCATTAAGAATCTTTGCTTTAAGTTTACGCATAAAAAACAATCTTTGATGCCGATGTTCTGGTGTTTCTGAATTATTAGAGCACAACATAGTTTTACTTTTTAAATATTTGCATTTTTTTATGAGCAGTATCAGATAATATAGTATTCCAGTTAGAGTTTTTATGAACTGGTATAATGGAGGTATCAATCATAAAATCAATGCCCATATTCCAAATATCTCTATGGAAGAAACTGTCAGCAAAGCCAACTTCATCAGGTTCTACCCTAAAAGTAATATTTTCAAGTATGGGTCTTTTTACTAAAACACATCCAAGGCCGGCGCCATAAATCGGGTTACATTTTCCATTCATGAATAGTTGCCCTTCTTCAAAAGTTAGAAAGCGTACTTTGAATTCCTTCTCATGTTTTTCATAATCGATATGTAATTTATCGATGGTCTGAAGCTGTAAATGAGTATTATATCCATGATCGGTCCAGAATGTAGTCCCTATAACATCCATGTCATGACTTAACAGCTTTTCTATGATATCAAAAGGAGGAAATATATCACATTCGAGAGAGAAAAGGTAATCGTATGGTCCTGATAAGAATTTTACCCGGCATCTTTCAAGGCTGGAGGCCATGAATTCTCTTGCTTCCCGCCCAGATGGAGATTCATATACACAATTATATCCAAAATCCCTGAGCTTCTGGCTAAAGCTTGGCAATGGGCTATTATCACATAGAAATACTTCAAAATTAAGATAAGTTAGCTGTTCTAAATGATTTAGCCATTCTAAAAGACAATAATCTTTTATTATTGAAATAGGTGCCGCAAGTAATATTTTAGGATTATTATTCAATTTTGACGTTTTTTTGCGGAATTATCGGATAAATTTAAGGTTTTCCCATACATCTCAATAAACTTGATACAGGTATCCAGCTGCAATTTAAGATTGTCACGTGCAGCCTGAGCTGAAGAATTTGGAGCGAATAATAATAATTGTTTATCAGGCATATGTAGTATCTGCTCTATGTACGGTTTATAATTAAGATGTATGTTATATTCAGCAACAAGCTCATCTTCCGTAAAGCCGTTTATGCCGAATAATTCTTTATTCTCTTTATTTTTGAAAATATTCATATCTAAAAGATTTTTAAAGAAGTATATGCTGATGCCTGATTCTCAAAATTAATTTTCCACTGTTTATTATCAGGACCAGTAATATGATGATCATTAGGAGATTTTAAAGAATCACTATCAATAAATTTAGTATTCTCCAGTTTAATAAAAGTACTTGGCGTTATTATTGTAGAAATAACCCCAAAACCCAATCTTTTAAGGAAAAGTTTACGATCCATGATTTTAAGGTTTTGAACAAAATTACACAAATCTTTTTATTTCACCATCTTCATTTGCATAAGATTTATTATCAATTTTAATAAATTTCTCGATTTTATATAGCAAATTATTTTCTTCAAATATTTTTTTAGCTCTGCAAAGCCCGGGTTTTAATATAAAAACGCCATCGGTTCGATATGCAAAACAAGATGAGTCTAATTCATTTCGTAGCCTACCACAAAGGTTATAGCTAAAATAGCGAATGTTGTTATATACTTGTTTATAGAGAGAAGTATCGCATTCTATTTCTGCAATCTTTTCATTATTGATAAAATATTCTCTTTTCAGTAATGAATTAAGTAAAGCCAGTGAAATATTTTTAACCATTTTCATATCTTTATTTTCTGCATATTTTTCATATGATTTTTTGCTTATTAATCCCTGAAGATAAGCAATGCGCCAGTATGCATGTTTCGCATCAATTACGAAAAACTGAGTATTTGCAGGAATCGATTCCCAAAAAAAATGGTTGGTAAATATAACCGGATATTCTTTTTCTATAATTGGAACTATAAATTCATGTTTTTTTATATACCGGGTAGCGGATCCTTTTACTAAACTCATGAGTTTTTTTGCCTCTTTTGTTTGTAAGTCTGGTATTGGTTTTCCGGGTCTAAAATATGCAAGTTTTTCCTTATCAACATACAATACTTTTCTTGATCCTTTTGTTTCAATAACATAAGGATACTTTTTTGAAACAATTTTAATAACACTATCAAACGATTTTAAGGTTTTTGATTGAAGCATTATAGTTCATATAAACGTTTGAGATATATTTTATAGTCTTCTTTTGTTATTATTCCACGATCCAGTTGTGAATCCAGTCTATCAACAGCTTTATTTAATTCGGTAAGTTTTGCGGTAGAGGCTTTTGTTAATTCTGTTTCTGCTTGTATCTTTTTTATTTCCAGTTCTGTTTCCGAAGGTATTTCCGGTTTTATTTCTGGCTCTTCAACTGGGGGAGTCATTTTAATGCCTTCTTTTACTACTGCTCCGATTCCCGGTTCGTAACCATAACTATCATCCTGCCCAAGTTCTATTACCGTGTAGTATTTTTGTTCATTCCAGTCATAAACTGGTTCTGTGAACCTAAAAAGAGGTGCGTTATTACTGTCGGTCCACCATATTTCTCTGTTTGCATTACAATAATCCGAAAAACTTTTAAAATGATCAGCATAATTAAGCAATGAACTATCAATCATATAGTCTTCTTCACCGTATAACTGTGGTGATCGGAAATATAGATCTTCTGGAAATATCTTAGGATTAGCAATCCCGTTGCCTGAGTTTGCGTTTGCATCAAAATTAAAGAAAGGGGTCCATTCGAGTAGTTCAGGAGGAAGGGAAGGGGCTTCTTCTTTTGGCAGATCCTCTACAATAATATCGATATTATTAAGAACCTGCTTTAGAGGATCATGTTTGGTTTTCTGGTATATTTTAGAGGCAATACCTTGAAACCCACCTACGGGTAATTTCCACCCCTTTTCCTTCCTGATTGGAGATAGGGCAGACTGGATAGCGTTATATCTCAGTAGCCCATTCATTGAACGGCTGTAATGTTTTTGATAAACATCATGTTGGAATATTACTTTGGCCAAAAAGTAAATGCTAAATTACGGTAAGATATTGATATAAAAAAAAATAACTCTTTCCGCAAAATAATGTTATTCAATTGATTATCAATTAAAATGAGGTTTTTGCAAATAATTTAGAATGATTCTAATTAAGTATGTTTTTTATAGAATCATCAATTTTATTATAAATGTCTCTATATTCTTTTTCCTGTTTGTAGAACTTATCTACACATTTTTCAGCATATGCTACTGTCGCATGATCCTTCCCTACAAGATTTCCCGTTGTCTTTTGACTATATTTCGTACCATTATAATTTTTAACATATTTTCTAATAAAGTAAAGAAATAATTGTCTTGATGTCACAAAAAGTCCCTCTCTATCTTGAGATTCATCGTAAGGATCATGGCCTGTCTCTTTTGTAACAAAATTTCTTATTTTATGGACTAAAGGAGATTCACCATCCTTATTAAAGGAAGGTACATAATATTTTTTTGAATAAATTCGATTGAATGTATATGTATCAATCGGTGTTTTTGAATGTCTGGGTATAGAGATATAAGGCTTATTATAGCTTTGTCGTATCATAATTTATCGGGATTTAATTATTATTAACCATAATTAATTAGGCCATGTCTTTTTATTTTTCTTTTTCCACTTTTTAAGGTCAATAAATTTATCAATATCAAAACAGATGCTAATAACTGAGGTTAATGCTGTTAAACATCCGATTACAAATAGAGCGAATAAAAAAGGTTCATTAATATTCACTTTTCCACCGATACATAGTACAAGAAATATTAATACTATAACTGTGCAGGTAATCCGTTCAAAAAAATAATATTTCATAGTTTTACTTTTTAGATTTATTATAACATGCAATATGATAAGCCTCTTTCTTTTTTGGATCAATTATACATGCTGTATTTTTCTTTATTTCCTTTTTACAGGTAGGACAATTGCAGTCTTTTTTACTTAGTGTTTGTCTTATTTGTTTGTAGCTCATAATATAATTATTTAGGTTATTATTTTTTCATACACATATCTTTTTATAAAGGTTTACTAAACTTGTAAATATATCCCCTGACCATGTTCTATCAGAATAACCAATTTCTTTTCGAGCAAATTCTATTAATTCTTGAAGATCCTTATCGTTTTTGCCTTCAGTGTAATTATTATAATGTCGCGTGTTCTGATAAATTGCTACTTTATGCTTCACAACAAAATCATAGGTCTTTTGATTTTTTGTTTGTCTTTTGGGAGGGTTGACTGTCTCAAATATCCTAAATTTACACCCCTCGCAATTATTATTCTTTTTTGCGAGTACCTGGCAATCATGTTCTGATGTAATCGGATTTCCACAATATGAGTTACCTATTTTGTTCTCTTGCTTTCTTATCTCTTCCTTCTTAATCTGTTCTTTCAACTGGGAAATTTCAGATTCAAGACTAATATCTTTTGCTGCCCACATTGAAGGGTCTGAAAGAAAATTTGTTTTATAATTTAAAACTCGCTCTTCCAGTTTACTTATAAGTTCATCTGTTTTTGTCATGGGATTGAATTTTAATAAACAGTTGATGCAATATATTCTGGCTCAGTTGCCGTTTTCATGAACTCAGCAAAAGTGCCTATAATTTTAGGATTCTCATTTTCATCCAACTCATCAGGATCTGTAATATTAAATTCTCCCCATTTCTCTTTTGGAATGAGTTCAATATCATCTGAATCATCATAGTCAGATATTTCCATGTCGTTATTTGAATGATAGAATTTAAGTAACTGAAATATTGTATTGGCACAAATCCAATCTATTTCTCCCTGTGATTTAATTGCGTAAATATTCATTTTTATTTAATTTTTAGTTCAAATTCTTTAATTAGATATGGGATTATTTAAGTTGTCCACATTTACCACAGAAAACAAATCCATCCGCTTCCGTATCTTGGTATCTTTCTTCCTTAATTTGTAATTCAGAAATTGCATGACCAATTGTGATTTCAAAGCAACGTTTTAGCGACTCTTCATCTGCATCACTAAGGGTGAATGACAAAATGTTTTCTACATCCGCAATAAGATTGTCTTTTAGTTCATTTGATACTTTCATCTTATTTATTTTTTAGTTCAAATTATTAAATTAGAAAGGTGTTATTTAATTTTTTTACGCACAATAGTTAACGATGTTTGTGAAGTATGTTGAAATTTACTTTTGATTTCTTCATAAGTAATAATGCCTTGTTTTAATTCAACGAATCTAAAATAAATAGGTTTCATTACTGTTCTAAAAGAAAATATATCATCTTTTTTTAATTCCGTAATTTTTACTATCTCACTTTTCATCTTATTTATTTTTTACGTTATCCCACCAGTACTGAAAAAGATCTTCAATCGTATAATCCTTTTCGGTAGTTGCGAATCGTTCCGGTTGATCCCCCATATAAAATTGATACAGGAGAATCTTTTCCGGTAAACCATTTAATGAACTCAAATACCATAGAGGTTATTTCTTTAGAAGCTTTAGGCGAACTTATAATCCCAGTTTCAGAATTATAATTTAATTCAATTATTTTCAAAATTACTTCTTCCATAGTGTAGTTATTTAATTACTTGCGATAATTGAATTACTGAAATATCCAAATAGTATTGTTTATCTTCAAATCTTACCCACTCGCCATGTTTATCTCCACGATTAAGATCAATTATATAAGAATGCCTATTACCGGGTAATGTAGTATAATGAACTTCTCCATCGGGTTTAGTAGTTTTTATTCCTAAAAGATATATTTGCATATCTTTAATCATTTCTTGTTCAGGTCTCGGATTGTCAATCCATGGGACTGCAACTAAATCCAAATCTCTATGAAGGCTTCCATGTATCAATAGGTTATATCCATAACTTTCCGCAATCTGTTTTAACTGTTCGTAAAGCATAGCGTATAGAGCTGGTTTTACGTGTATTGGTTTATCGCTTGCCATAGATATAATTTTTAGATTCCGGATTATGCTGATTTTCTTCGCATTCTTTTTCTAATTTGAAGAATGAAGCACAAATTCTACATTCTGGTGCTGCTGCCTCCCGGAGATTGTGCCATGTATGTAATTTCCATGCAACAAGATCCAATAGTAGCTTTAAAGGAATAAATCTTACAATAAATTTTTTGAAATTCATAGTATATTATTTATTATCCGGGTATTGGTTCCAGATATGATTATCGAGCAGTGGCATTAATATCTTCTTATTGCCGATGTATTGCTGCTTAAAGAAAAACGGAACTCCGGATGCAACACATTGGTTTTTTATATCTCTTACCCATTCGATGTTCATTTCTCTTCTGTTTTTACGGGGACCAGATTCACAGCCGCATATCACCCAATCGAGCTTATTAAGTGTTGTGCTTTGGTAGGAATCTCTTACACTATTTTTAAGCATCCCGGATAATGAATGAAGCTTGTTATAACCATTCCATTTTAAAGGATCAATATCTAATGTAAGGTTAATAGGTTCAAGCATTGGTTCAATGCTTACAAATCTTTTTGCTGCTGGGATCTGTAATAGAATAGGAATGCGTTTATTTGCCTGTTCCTGATTCTCTGCCGTTACACCTATCCAGACATTAGGTAAATCAAAATATTCTGTTAAATGAACGTTAACTGAAGCTTGAAGGGCTATTTCTGGTCTTTTTGTAAGTAGTAAAAATATATGCTGGGGGCATTTAGCTATTATCTCAAACATACATTTCCAATAGAGAGCAGGCATACTTTCATGAAAGAAGTCACCCATTGACCCTAAAAATATTATTTTAGGTTTTTTCCACTTCAGGGCTTTCTCCATAATATCTGCTTCGAAAGCAATAGTCCCGGTCCAGTGGCCAGAATCATCAACAACTGTCTGGTATTTTTTCTGACCCATTGCTTTAAGCCTGCGAGCCATCCTTTCAGCATAACAATTTAGGCATCCCTGAGATACTTTTGTACATCCACAAAACGGGTTAAGCGTTTCCTCTACGTATGGGATTTTTGTACTCATATTTTTATCTGGTTTACGCTTGTACGGTAGTTATATATTTCCTCAATCATCTTTCCTGATTCTTTATTAGTCAGGCAATGAACAAATGCTCTTGGATTTTGGTCAATTCTTTTTATGAAAACATCAAGGTTGAAATTTTCATTATTCATTGCTTTTGCTAATGCAACCGGGAATCTACTATCATAAATGAAGAGATGTTGATATCTTTTATTTAGCACTGCCAATGACTGAGCTACTTTATGAGCAAAATCAAGATTTTCGATATTGAGCACCCCGTTTTTAATCTCTGTTGTATTTCTTGTGAATTTTCCGGATACAATTGTGAGTATTGCAGAGATTGGTATGTCCGGATATAAACTTATAAACCTTGAAAGCTCAAGAAATTCTGGACGTTTCTCAATGGTGTAAAAATTAATATAATCCATTGTATTCCAATTTTTTTGATTGGAGTTCAACTTTGAGATATCTTGCCGGTCAGCATCATCAAACAATATATAGAATATATCAATTTTTAATAGACGTGCAGCTTCAAGCCGGTGTTGGCCATCAATGATTCTCATTTTATTATCTACCAGAATAGGATTGATATGTAATAAATTTTTTTTTGTAATGCTTTTTACAAGCTGGGCAACATGTTTCTCGTCAATTTCCCTATTAGAGGTAAATGAACTAAACAAGTCATAATCTGAAGTTTTTAAAATTTCTGTCATTTCCTTTTTTTTTAAGAAGTCAATACTTGCAGTTGCGAATGGTAATATTCCCTTTTTTCTAAGTTCAACTATATGAGGGCAATTATCAAGTGGTTTAAAAACAGCTTGACGTACATTAGCTTTACTCATGTGTTCACTTTCGCTGATTTTATTATCAGGGAAAGAGGGATGTATAATATTATGAGTTGCGTGGCACACAGCCATAAATCGGCTTGGTCTGTTATAATATAACTCAAATAAATTGCTGGGACAATTCCTGCAGTTTGTTATTATATCATTTGCTTCCATAATCAGGGAAATAAATGCTTTTCAATTTCAAAATATTACATTCTTCAGCAATGTTCATGTCGGATGCTGTTGCATAAGCAATTCCTAATGTTCCAGAGGCTTTTGATGGTTCCGTGTACAGAGTTTCCAACTGGAATGCATAATCTTCTTTTGCAGAGCATAGGAAACCATTTGTGTTATTTGTTATAAGATCAGAGTACGGTAATATATTAGGTGCTATTACCGGGATGTTCATGTGAGCAAATTCAAGATACTTAATATAATTTTTACTTGTATCCGTGAACTTCGATTTTGTAGCAGGAATAATAAGAACATCAGGTCCAATGTGGCGAATAGTTTCGAAATATTTTTCGAATGGGGTTCTTTCAATATGGGTGAATGGAATATTTTTCATATAATCTCTGTTTGTCCTTTTCCCATTCCACCCCATGATGATAAGTTCAAACTTATCTTTATGCTTACATTTGAAATCTTTTAGCATACCCAAGATGTAGTTGATATCTGAGAACTGGGATTCATCACCAATTATTAAAGCCTTAATCTTTCCCGGTTTCGTATCGTTAGTATATTCTGTTTTCATGAGACTGGGAAGAATAAAAAGCCGCTGAAGTCTAAAGAGTGTATTAAACTTTTCATCAGGATATTTCTCATGTAATTTTGTAATTATGAAGTCAATTAATGCATTATTCGTACAAATTACATTATCAACTACCCGGATATTATCTTCAATTATCTGGATCATCTTTGCAGTATTAAATTCTTTTGCAAAAGGGTACGCTTCCGGCATGAGATAGAAATTAGAATCGATGTAGTAGCTGAATTTTAAATCAGGATTTACTTCTTTCATTTTTTCAACAACTGATCGCAATGGGCAGCTTGTAAAAGGGAAGACAAAATGATCTGTTTGCTCAAAAATTTCCTGAGTAATATTAAAATCTTTAGCATTATTGCTTATTTTCATTTTTGCTGTTAATCCTACAATAAGCATGCGTAAATCGGGTTGGGATCCGTTGATCACGTATGATGGCAATAATGACCTGTATATACCTTCTGTTGTGTCCATTTCGGGCATAATGATAGTTGTTGTGTATTTTGCTTTTTTCGGAATAATTGGATTTTTCGAAATAGCGTGGATGTAATTAATAAAGTCTTTCATAAGTTATTTATTTATTCAGGTAAATATTTATTGATGATTAACTGAGCTATAATTATAGAGGCACACCAATGTATATCTTTGTTTTTAAAGGAATATAAAGAGTTAAAGTCTCTATCATTAACATAAGAGATATGCCAGTTATTAAGAGAATCCTTTTCAATACGAAGGTCAAAGATTTCATTACTATAAAAAAAGCTTTTACGATGTTTTATTATAGTTTTTGGAAGCATGTCAAGAAGTTGTTTTACAGGGTATGCATCATGTATTTTCATTTCCTGTGGATAATGTTCGCATTCTTCACATTCTTTTATTTGTGACATGCCATCTGCCCTGATATTTATACATTCCATTGTATGATGGGGACATTTCATTTTTTTAGCATTTTAATTATATGGTTCTCAAGAAAAGATTGTCCTTCGATATGGGATAATTGTTTTGTGAAATTTTTAGAATGAGCATCGGCAGCGGTTGTGCTTTGGTCATCATCTGGGAATAGGGATTCTATTTCAATCTCTTCATACCATTTTATGACTTCATTTGGTCCTCCGGGTTTGAAAATTATTCCAATAATTTTTAGTCCTTCATTTGCATCGATCCATTCTCCATCTCCATCACAATAAGCCAGAGATAAAGCAGTAAAGCTATCAGAAACCTTTTTATTTTGATATCGTACAATCACGGCTGCGCTAAAGGGTTCCCCTTCTGGTATTTTTGGTAATCTTCTACTTACTGAGACTGGTTTTAATATTTTCATAGAGGTTTAAAATTTGATAGCTGAAATATACATCAATAAATTATAATTTGCAATAGAGATGATATATTTAGAATTAATCTTAATATTTCTGTGCTTGTTATTTATGAAGCATAAGCATCCCATTATTTTGGATCTCTTTATAAACAGTAATTCCATTTTTTGTAATTGCATATGGAAGAAATACTTCAGCAATATCAGCAAGTTGAGCTTCGACTATTGCCATCTGAGCTTCGACCCAATCTTTTATAATTCTCCATGCAACTCTTCGTGCCTGATCTTCCGTGCATTTAGAACGAGAGATTTTTCTATCTTTCTTCATAGCATTAAGCACACCGGCGTAATTTGCCGGTAGTATAAATCCTATCATATTATCATTCAATGTTAAGCAAAAAGTAACTGCTGATGGGGTCCCATTATCATAATCTGTTACAATTTTATGAGCGCCATGCTTCACTAAGCATTTCTGAATTTCTGCTATTGACTTTTCACTTGAGATTGATGTAGTATAGTTAAGTATTGCCATCTTGATTTGTTTTTAACTTATTTTACTTTAGCATTATCTATTATCATTAATAAAGGCTATACATGGAGATAGAGTATCCTTATAGAATTTTTGGGTTACTGGTTTATCTCCACTTATAGGTTTCATTAAAAAAAAATATCTGTCTTGAAAACTATATACTGGTGTGCCGATCTTAATTTCTTTGAAACCATTATACCCAAATGCTTTATTCAGGTGCCCTATTAATTTTGGATATTCAGATGGTTGTTCACAAAATTTATCACAGAGGTAATCGGCTATTTTTACACATTGGATATTAAATGGTTCATTAAAATCCAAGACTGATATTTTATTTGGTGAATAATTAAATACTCCAAAGTCAACTTTATCTATGTAAATTTTACTGGATCCTATGCCTGAGAAACATGATAACTCAAAACCTTCTTTATTCTCTATGTAGAGATCAACCCCATCTCCATCGGAACAATAAAAATCCGATATCCATAACTCAATTTTATCTTTCAGTACTTCTTTTAACCTCCACGTATGTTTATTAACAGTCAATTCCATATTCTTTTTTATTAAAATATTAGTAAGTCTGTTTCCAGCGCTGAGATTATTTCTTCAATGGATCTCTTACGTTCCCGAAGGCTTATAAGATAGAGTTCTAATTCATTTTTATCTGCAGCTTTATAATAACCGGTTGCTGTAGCTATTAATCCCGGGACAAGGTTATGGACCCGGATGTAGTGTACTAATTTTCGGAACCGGGCATCATTAATATCGTGACCAAGCTTCCTGAGTTTATCACAACATTGTTTATTTGTGAAAGCATTGGCTTTCCCTACCATTTGATGAAATCCTTTCACTAAGCATGGAACAAGGATATTTTTTTCATCTTCATTAAGCTCATAGGTGATGGCTTCAAAGTTGGTGATCATGGTAGTAAGTTTTGTTTTTTAAATATGGTATATTGTATTTTTAATTCTTCAGATTCCCTATCCCATAGCTCAAATTTCCAATTAGGATGGTTTACCCGGTCAATATATGTGCCCTGATCAACTATCCTATGAAATTCAGGAAATACTACCCGGACATTCTTTGGATATAATTTAAAGTAGGTATATTTACTTTTAGGCAGTACATGAGCAAAGCATGTAAGGAAAATAGTTAATCCTGAGTTTGCGAACTTATTAAGTTTTTCGCCGGTGTACTTGCAAATGATTTCTCCTTTTTCATTTTTGGCATCATCCCATAGCCATGCAAAAAGAGCTGGTTGCGATTCGAAGCCAAAGGAGATTTCACGGGTATGCTTTTTTTGTGATCTTTTTACAAGTCCATTTTTTGAATTTGATTTAAGATCAGTTCTCAGGTATTGATGTAACTTGCAATAACCTATTCCAGTATTTTTATCAGTACCGAATACCGGGGAAACACAAGTATCATTTGCTTCACAGGTTCTCATTTTCTGTTTTATTTAATTTCAATAGTAGTATCTCCTTTTGGATTTACAAATCCACCTCCAATAAAGTTATATTCAAGATCTAAGGTTACCATATTAAGGTAGCTTTTTAAAGGATTTTGTATTTTCCAAAAAAATGATTGTTTAAGGTATGTTGCAGTTATTATAAACTCAATTTCCATTAACTGAGCTTCTGTAAAATCCTCTTCTACAGTAATATACTTTTCTCTTATTTGGTTAGTTGCTTCTTTTGCAACCAATAACAAGTCTTTCATGGTTATTCAAATATTACCGACATTATTCATTTTTAGAATTTAGTATATTTTTTAGCTTCTTTCCCAATTGATTCAGCGAGCAAAGCGAACTCTTCCATTGCTGATAGTCCTGCAGGCATAAGAATACCATACTTGAATATTATTGGCATAAAAGATCCTTCTCTTGTATCGTCTTTCTCGATCATCCAGAGGAAGTCTCCTACCTCTTTGGATCTACCAAGGACCAGATAACTATCATTATTAACAGAAATATCCATTACTACTACCAATTGACCAGCAAGAGCTTCTTTATAGAGTTTCTCCATGTCGATCCATCCTTGCGAGAGTGAGAATGCTTTTCCCGGCCATATTTTTGTAGCCGTGAATTCATGTTTTATAAGAACATAGCCTTTGGGATCCATGTTTTTAGTATTGAAATATTACATTAACAAATTTTTCTTTTATATCCAAGCAGATAGGTTGTTCATCTACTTTATTAACAAGTTCTTTAATCCAATCCCATCGTCTCTCTTGTTGATCAATAGGATTGGCAGAAAAAATAAGGATTTCTGCATAAAGTTCAATATCTCTATTAATAGTCTTAATGATAACTTCCGTTACATTATCCCCTATGCTCATAACTTTATCATTATTAAAATCAATCTCATTAAGTTTGGCAGCCAGATGTTTTGATGATACAAGTATTTTCATGTTGTAAGGTTTTAAAATCTGGATTTTCTATTAATGAGGTATCTATATCTCATTATTGTTAATTCTTCTTTTGTTAAGTTGAGCTTAATAAAAGGGCAATCAGGTACACGATAAAAACCACCCTCTAATTCTATTGCTTCCATTGGTTCACCACCCCGTATGGGGATAACCGGAGAAAAGGCAATGTCTAAATCAACTAATTCTAAGGCTTCTTTAGTTATGCCTTCTTCGGCAAGTATTGACCATTTAATACTATTTAAATCATCTAATATTTCCATAATTAATCAGTTTTTAGTTTACTCATGTGATTATTTATAAGCAAGTTATTTGAGTTTCATCAACAAATGTTATCAACCTGAATTTTGAAAAACATTGCAAATAACTATTATAATAATCCTCTTTAGTTACCTGATAAGATGAAGTCACCCCGTCAAACCAGTATTCGATGCTTTTTATAATTTTCTTTGCTTTCATGGCTTTTATTTTAAGTGGTCAGGGCTTTGAGGTTATCGCTGCCCGAACCGATTAGTGAATTATTGGTTTAAAAAGTCAATAAATAAAACTCTTTTTTCTAAACGTTTATCTGATTTATCTCTTAACCAAAAGTGATTACTACCAAACCCCCACTCAAAAAATTCTGAATAGAGAGAACAGGAAGAATTAAGCACTATTCTTACATCTTCAGATGTTTTAATTCTTATTAGGTCATCTATTATCCTATTAAAAAGGCAGAGCTTCTTTAGACTCAAATAATCGGTGTCTTCTAATATGATTGAATTCTCAATTTGTATTTTCATTGTCTGAGATTTTAAAATGAATAATATCCATAAACACATCTCCGCTCGATTTTACATATTACATCACCATCCGGATGGAGCCATTCTCCATTCTTTAGCGGGTTGTTATCATTAGGTCTGGTGCAATGTACTTCTCTGGCAGGATTGAATATGTCATTAACAACACCGTCAATAACAGCTGTCAGATGCTTTGAGACAGCAACAATAAGTTTTCCGGATGGTAGCTCATCTTTACAGAGATGAACCTTGCAGCCCTGCCCTATAAACATTGTAGGGGTACATTTCATTCCAAGGGATAACAGGTACTTGTGATAAACCTGTTTATGAACACCAGTTCGGGAATTGGATCTGCTTGACATCCTGATCCCGGAATTAGTCATTCTTGGTTTGCAATGTCTCTTATTAAAAGGATCTGCGAGTTCATTGAGAGCGTTATAGACTTCCATGTAAGGTTTTCTGGTTACAATAGCTATTGCCCTTGTAACACAGTCACGAGTCTGTCCTTTAAATCCGGCAGCTTCTCGGCCTCCATCGTTATATGTGAATTCTATCATTAATCTGAGGTTTTAAGTTTAATTGCGACACCCCTTTGAAGTTATCTCCGGGGATCGCAAAGAACTATCTTTAAATAAGGTTACAAAGTTGTTTTGATACAGCAGACCAGAATACTCCGTTACAAAAATACGCTTCAACTTCGTCCTGTATATTTCTGAGAGTAATATCGAGTGTATAGATGTTATGTCTCTGGTTTATTACCAGTTTGTTGACTCTTGTTCTTTTTTCGTTATAGATGATGCAGCTCTTTCCCTTTGTTTGGGTTATTGCAAGCTGGATCATACTATCTACTTCAGGAGTAGATTCTTTGTAGATGTGATTAATTTCCGTTGCCATTTCTTTGCGATTTTGTGAATAATAGGTTCTTTTACACACCTAAATTACAATGAAGCACGGTAATAAACAATAGGCAATAATAAAATAGTTTGTAAATAACATTATATCAATAAGATAACAACGTAATTTATATTAAGTATAAATAAGAATAAGCACGGTAATATTAAAGCCAAAGTCCTCCATTGTTATAAATTCTTTTAACAGCAATATCATAATGTTCCTTAACCAGCTCTGACATTATCCATTTAAAACCATTGTTCTGGGCTGCAGGCGCAGTTGTGCCGGACCCTCCAAAGGGATCATATACTATTCCACCCAGAGGCGTTACAAGCTTTTGTAGATACTGGATAAGCTTAATTGGCTTAACTGTTGCATGTATATTCTGGTATTCTCTGGGAAATTGCATCATCCCGGCATTTCTTTCTTTCGAATCAGCTTTTGCAATGTAAAAAAATCTGGAACCCCCCCCCCTATCATAATAGAAACTATCACCATCATCCCCTTTCTGAGCGAAATAGCCCTATACCCCTTTACTTTTACCTTTCTGACCTTTTTTGACCGGCGCGAAAGCCCCCGCATCTGGAGCCTGTTGGTCCAGTATTTCACCGGTAAATTCATCAAGAATAACATTTGAAGGGAAACGGCCAGATATAGGAGTAATAGAAACATTTCCTTGTCCAACAAAGCTTTTAGATCCAGAAGTTCTTCCATAATTATGGTGAGGCTCTTTACCTTTAATTCTGGATGCATCAATATTAATTCCACCGGTACCGTATTTTAAAACATTGGCAGCAACAGTTTTTTCAGATATTGGTTTTCGTGCTACGCAAATAGGTTCATGAGCTGGTTTTAATGCTATTCCCCAGCCAGACCATTGTTTTGCTGATTCTGATGCTGGTATTTCTTTTCCCGGTTGATATTCTTTGCCATTATCTTTTATCCAGCTTCCGGTTTTATTTTGATCAGATCCCGGGATCATTCTTTTAACTGCCTTCCCAAAATTAATCTTCTGTCTTTTTAATCCGGCCTCTTTATCAATCTGTTTCGAAATATCCATATTTTTAGGAAAGCCAGATCCATAAAGCCATAAAATACTATCTCTTATTTCAAATCCTGCATCCTCAATAGCGCAAACCATACGATGTGATGTTCTTGTACCACCAAAGGCCAGAAGATAAGCACCGGGCTTTAAAATCCTTAAACACTCGGACCACATTGCAACATTATAAGCAATCCCGGAAGAATCCCATGCTTTCCCCATAAAACCAAGTTCATAAGGAGGATCAGTTACAATAGAGTCTATTGAATTATCCGGGATCCGTTTCATTGTTACCCGGCAATCCTCATGAAATATCTTATTAAGAAGATCTGGAAGAAAAATAATTTCAGTCATTTTTAAAAGGTTTTAAATAAGGTCCCAGTTTTCACTGGGACCATCTTCACTAAACATTACTGGACTGCACTTGACCGCACCAGACATTACGGAACTATACCGTACGGAACTCAACCGTGCCTGACGAAACAGTACAGCAATTTATTTATTTTTTATCCTTTTGACTTCTTTTAGTGTTTTTACTTCAAATCTTCCAAAATGGCCGTTATTGGTTGGTCTGTAACTTCCAATACCACAATATTTCCCCGCATAATTTAAAAGTTCCATTATCGTTTCTTTTGGAATTGTATCGTCATCAATTAATAGGCTAAACTTAATACTCCATTTTGACCATTTTGGCCTAATTGTTATTATTCGACCTTTTACATTATGATTAACGGCTGACCTTTTATCAATTTGATCGTAGTCTGGCACAAGTATTTCTTCTGGTGTAATATCAAACATTGCAGCAACTATGTTTTTCATTGATTTACGGGCATTGCCTACCTTGGCCTTCATAAAGGCACCTGCGTTTATCAATGATCCTAAAACATGAGCAGATGGTACGAAACACGTACCCTCCGAATTTCTATAACAATGATAATCTGCTCTTACTGCATCCTCTTGTGCAACATCAGGTCTTTCAATAATTTTTTTACGGGATTTTTCCCACTCTTCCAATTTAGCATTATCCATCCTATGCTGCATGTATGGAGTAACGCCTTGTAATTCAACTAAAAAAGTTTTCATAATTTAAGATTTTAAGTAATTTACTATACGATATTAAAAGTTCACATTGTGAATATTTGAAAAATCATGGAATTTAAGTTTGTCTTTTTCAATATTATACCAGATTACTTTTTCTGTAAAAATTTCATTCCCTTTCTTGTCTATTCCAGTGTGCATTTTATTTATTTCTCCGAATTGGCATCTTTCAGATTTCCATCCATATCCTTCCGCTTCTATGAGGCTACAAAGCTCATCTAATCTGTGTTCAGGAATAAAAAAACAATCTGTTAAAAACATAAGAAAATCCGGCCCTAACTTCCTTGCAATCCAGTTTGCTTTTGCCCAAACTTCATCAATCACATCTAATCTTGCTGTAGCTCCAAACTTTCTTGTTTTTTCTGATGAAACGAGCTTTCCATTAACATATCTTTCATGAGTTATAAGCGCACCAATAGACCCAATTGCAATGTTTCGAGCATCTTTGAATTCCCGGTCTTTCGAAATGCCAACCAAGTAAGTCTTTTCATCAATCAATCCGAGATTGTATGAAGTTCTCCAATAGCATCCAGTTATATCAACAGAGACGCAAGGTTTAAACAAATTTTCTCTTATTCTCTGGGAAGAATACATAATCGTGTTATTTCTGAATCTCATAGGATCTTTATTACGTGGTTTATAAGCACCGGATTCAATTCTTTCTTTTACAACCTTATTTGTTAATTTGGCTAAAAACATTCCCTCTTTTCTTTTAAAACTACCATATCTCTTTATTTTACCATCTGCAAACTGGACTTTTATGATATTTCCAGTGAAATAGAGATCAAATGTCATTTCATTTTCACAATAAGCATTTTTCACTCTCGAAAACTGACCTATTTGTTCCTGAAACTTTTCAATTACGTTTGCCATAGGATCACATTTTATAGAGTTTTTTAAGTGTCTTTCGATAATCAGTCTTATTTATTATGCCTTTATTGTATTGCTCCTCAAGCTTATTAATAGCCTTATTAAGTTCATCTAATTTTTTGAATGCTATTTTAGTTTTTCTAACATCTTCAGGTCTGGATACTTCTTTTGCTTCTTGTCTGGCAGCAGCCCGAATATTTACTCTTGTTCTTGCAATTTTACTAACTCCTTTCACTCCAATAGCTTCTTTCTGTAAAGCATACTTTTCTTTAACTTGCTGGCTCCAATCAAATGTTGTTTTATTATGGAGATGCACCATATATCCTTCTGCAGATTGTGAAGAAAAAGTAAGATCAACGCCATCATCATCATTAGATTCTGCACTATGGAACCTTAAATAAGAAGCTGTATTACTATCATTGTTCTCTGGCATGCTTCTGTAAGCATTATAGAGGCCAAAAGCATCAAGATCATCCTTTAGTTGCACAATAGTATCGTCTTCCT
>Ga0172381_10001177_pt1 | contig 31441 bp, 41 predicted proteins | sample Leawel6488metaG_FD_119754 | JGI IMG/M metagenome (GOLD analysis project Ga0172381, IMG submission 119754) | Leachate microbial communities from a municipal landfill in Southern Ontario, Canada - Leachate well 64-88 metaG | ecosystem: Engineered > Solid waste > Landfill > Unclassified | place... | reverse complement strand
ATCCCAGCGATGGGGAGGGGCTATGAGCAACGAGCCGAGAGAGTGCGGAGCCTGCGGTGGTGCTGGGCGGCGGCCACCGCAGAAGGTGACGCGCGAAATCATGCGCGATGGCTGGTCGTGTCCCTCCTGCAACGGCACCGGCCGCGTGTGGCCGAGCATGGCTTCAGAACAGGTTCTCGTCGTTCAGGCGCAGGAGATTGAAGGTGTTGGAATTTACGTCAAGATGTGCAGAGATGTTCCGTTTGCTGGAGACTATCGGATTATCATCCAGCACATCCGCGCACACCAGGAGAAGGAGGCAAGAGGCGATGACTGACCTGAATAATGCGGCCGCATCGTGGCCTAGCGTTCCGCTGTGGGAACGGTTCGAGACGTGCCGGACGATGCTGTTGATTCACGGCCTGCTTTCGGACGGCGAGAGCGACCGCGTTAAGAAGCGGCTCGACAAGATGGCGGACAAGCAGGGGCTTCGTCGCCTCGCTCCGCGCGTCCCGCAGAAGGAGGGCGGGAGCGATGGATAGGCGCCCGGGGTGGACCGCGTTTCGTATCGCGTGGACGGCGGTTGCGTGTGATAGCGAATTCGCTAGGGTCTACGACCAGCGCCGCGCCTTCGCCGACAACCGCAGGGCGAGGCTCAGGGCGAAGCGGGCCGCGAGACTGCTGTTGATTAGCGGCTTTTACAGGCAGGGCGACCAGCGCGAGTGGTTGCGGAGGAAGATGCACAAGAACAGCACGTTCACCGTTTTCGACTGGAGGCGGCCATGAAGCGGGAGCATGAGGGGGCGGCCGTCTGCCTGTTGGTGGCGGGTGACTACAGGGTCGGGTCGCCTCGCCCGGACGGGTACAACAACTGGATTGAGTGGTCAAAGATTCAGTATCGAGGCGGGCTGCGGCAACTTATGTGTCCGATCTGTGGGCGCTGGAAGTTTCCGCAGGAGATGAGGGCGCACGGCTGCCGTGTCGAGCGCGTCGATGCGGGCGAGGAAGGGAAGGACAAGCCATGAACGTAATCGCACAGTGTTTCGCTGTCGGGTTGGGGTTCGCGACAGGGCTCGCCGGCATCGTGTTTCTAGTGACGGCGATGACCAGCCCGAAAGAAAGCAGGCGCCACGCCGAAATGCTGGCGCTGCACCACCGCACCGAAGATCGTCTCAGGGAGTACACGCACCACATGGCTGTTGTCGCTGAGGCGGCGGAGGTCTGGATGGTGCTTCATCCGCTTGGCGAGAAGCCCGGCGAGGAAGGGAGGGGGGAGCGGTGAGCGACAAATACATTCTGGACGGTCACAATCCTGTCGGGTGCGACGATGTGCTGGCTTGGGGCCGGTGGTTCGAGTCCCACAGATCCGAAAGGATCGTGAAGCAAGAGAACATCGGAGACTTTCGCGTAAGCACGGTGTTTCTCGGCCTGGACCATCAGTACGGCGATGGTCCTCCGCTTCTGTTCGAGACGATGGTGTTCAGTCGGGACGGAGGTGGCGAAGAACAGGAGCGGTGTTCGACGTGGGATCAGGCGGTCGCCATGCACGACCGGCTGGCGCAGCCGTATCGGGACGCGAAGCCATGACCCGCGCCGCCCGCTGCTACGATTGCCACAAGCCCTACGGAGATGCCGACTGGATCGAGGCCATCGTTCCGGACAGGGTGTGGAACCGCATTCGCCCAGAAGGCTGCGACGAAGGCTGCGGCCTGCTTTGCGTCGGGTGCATCTCTCGACGGCTGCGGGCTCTGCTGCCCGATGGCTCAAAGGTCCCGGTGTGGCTGTGCGGGACAGAGGCGTTGCGTCCGATGATCGGCGACCCCGGAGACAGGCTGGACGTGCTTCGGGAGTGGGACATTGACCAGGGGTTCCCGAGATGAATATTCGCCCCGTAGCCCTCTGCCTGCTGCTCGCCGCGCCGGCAGCGGCAGTGACGTGGAGAAAGGTTTGGTGACTGGAATGTCCGAACTATCTCCTGAGGCTCGTGGTTGGCTCGCGCACGGAGAGCGCGGAATCAGTAGCGAAACGATCTTCGGCAGAATGACCGGCGTTTCGATTGTTGGTAGGTTCGGGGAGGGGCACCCTCACGACCCCGACGATTTTCGCCGGTGTCAGTTGCTCTTGGAGTCGGTGCCGGAGTTTGCCGATCGCCTGATTGATGTCATGCGATGGGCGTCTGACGAGTGGCGCGCCCTCGTCTATCGGTGGTGCGACATCATGGACTCTCTTGAATCTGAAATTCCGAACTGGCGCACAGGTCGCGGAACGGCCCCGAAGACATACGACCTAATGCGGTCGATCATTGAGAAGTCGCGGGAGGACGACGAGTGAAGCGCGACCCGCTCGACTGGCTGTTCTGGCTTGCGATGGGCATGGTGCTCATCGTGGCCCTGCAACTGGCGTGCGACAGGGCCAGCGCAGCGACGTGGACCAGCGAACTCCCGACCACCGGCTCCCCGTGCGAGCAATGGCATTGGCGAGCGTTCGATCCGTCTGGCGTTCCGCTGTTCGATGTGCTGACCGACTCGAATTGGGTGACGCTGCCCGAGCCCGCCGTCCCGCTCAAGGTCATGTGCTCATGCCGCGACGATTCGCTTAGGTGGTCGCCGTGGTCAGAGCCGAGCGAGCCGTTCTTCCCGCCCGCCGTCATCGCGCAGTACGCGAGGGCGGGGACGATACTGAGAGTGTCGGCGCTGTCGGCCGTCGTCGCGCTTATCCAATCCGTAAAATGGGAGGAACCGAAATGAAGTTCCGCAAGAAGCCGGTTGTTATCGAAGCCGTCCAGATCACCGATGCGTGGTTCGACGGAGGCCATCCGAACCTGCTGCACCCCTCCGACCGACGACTCGCATACAACCCCCTGTCGCGTGTCGTGGTCGTCGAGACCCTTGAGGGCGCCATGACCGCACACGTTGGCGACTGGATTATCACGGGAGTCAAGGGCGAGGTCTATCCCTGCCGCGATGACATCTTCCGCCTGACCTACGAACCGTGCGAGTAGTCGTCGCGCTGGTGCGGGCGGTCGTGTGGTTTGAACCGTGAAAGGAGGTGCGCCGTGGACAAGTTCTTTCTCCTGCTGGCGGTGATCGACCTGTTCTGGTGGCTCAGGAAGTAGCGGCCTAGACGGACCGACAACAGGGCATGGAGGCCCACAGGAGGCGCGATGATCCACGTTCTAGAGTCTGTCGGTATCGTGCTGCTGATCGTGCTGTGCCTGTTGGCTCTGTGCCTAGTGTTGGAGGGGTGGGCGATGAAGTGGCACAGGCGCAAGCCGTGAAGCGTTGGGCGTGGATTCCCGGCGTGGCGTGGGCGATGCTGTCTATCGACGGCGCGATCCGGCAGGTGCAGTTCTACGGCTACGACTACCCAGTGTATTGGGCGAAGGTGAACGGGGCGACGATTACGGATGCGGCTCCGTGGGTGTACCCCGAGCGGGCGGCGGTGTTCTTCGGATGGCTGCGCGGCATGGACCTATACACGGGCTGGACGCGGATGTACGCTGCGTTGGTGGTGTCGGCCGGCATCCTGACCTGGAGGCTGTTCAATGGCGAGTCTTGGCGTCGGTGGCCGTTCCTTTCCGTCGTGGCGGTCGCTGCTTGCTTTACCGGGCCGGGAGGCGGCATCGCTGGCAGCCTGCGTTGCGCAAACGTGGACCTCGTTCTGGCCGCCTTGGCGCTCACGCCGGCGGGGGCTGTTGTGGCTAGCTGTGTTAAGCCTCAACTGTTTGTGCTGGTGTATCTACACGCCGCCGTTTGGGCGTATCGGCGAGGCTGGTAGGTTCGTGTTCAACAACAAGGCGCTGGTTTACGTATTGGTGGCGTTGATGGTGGTGGGCAACGCGAGGGGGAAGCGAAGGGGGGCCGCGTGCCCCCCCCCGCCTCCTTGACGGGACTCGCCTTGCCCCGACTAGCGGAGACTCGACCTGCCTCGCCAGCCGTGCCCCACCAAGCCGTGCCTGGCCTGTCCACGACCTGCAACGCCAAGACTTGCCTAGCCTGCCCCGTCCCGCCACGCCAAACCGTGCCTCTCCTCGCTACGCCTCGCCACGCCTGCCATGCCACGCCTTGCCCGTCGCGCCCAGACTGGGCCCGCCCCGTCAGACGCTAACGCGGTCGATCGCCGAGAACACTTCGCCGAATTCCATCAGGTTCTTGTACCGGAGCCGCCACGCTTGGGCTTCGGTGTAGGCGCGATTCAGCAACTCCCTCCGCATCGCGGCGTCATTCATGGCGTCCATGACCGGGACGTAGACCATCGCCCCGGAATCGGAGTTGTCGGAGAGAGACTGGAACGCCCGAACCTCGATCGACTCCCCCGACCTCCCTGATTCCTGCACGATCACGATTGCGCGGAGAAGCCCGCGAGCTTGGTCGATGCGATGCGCTGCGGCCGCCTTCTCATCGTCCCACTCGAAATGCGGGTGCAGGACAGGATCAGTTTCGGCAGCCGTTACCACATCCTCCGGGCGGATTCCCTGTTCCCCCTTGAGAGACTCCAGGCGTTCCCCGACAGCTTGGGCGTTGCCCGGCTTGCGAGAATCTGAGCGCCACTTGTAGACCATGACTATTCCCCTCCTTCTGCGACATGGAACATTCCGAAACTCCCGTCACGTTGCGGCCTCCACTCCCCGATTCCGATAGCGAACCCGCCCACGTTGATCATGTTCACGATCTGGTCAAGGCTGACGGATCTCTTATTGTACCTCACATCGAAGGTGATTGACCACTCGGGAAACTCTCCACGATAGCGAATGTCGGCGGTCCCCATTCCGACCCGCACCATGTCCTCGCGCGGGCGGGGTTCTCCGTTGATCTTCACCATGTCCCCGATGATGTGGAACGCCCCACGCGCAAGAACCTTGGTCATGCCGTCGATGTGGGAGCAGGCGTCAACGGCGGCAGCCTTGATCGCCACGCTCGGGAAGTAGAATCCTTCCTTGCCGGGGACGGTGTAGAGTGATTCCAGATAGTCGCGCTCCGGGTCTTTCGCCTCGCGGGCCTGCTTGGCCTTCTTCATCTGCTTGTCTAGCATTTCCTTCTTGGCCTTGGAGGACCAGTTGTGGCAGATGAGGGCAGAATCACCAATGATAGTCAGCGTCGATTTGCCGATTTCGATTGCAGGGATGGCAACGATTTCGGCCTTCTGTTCCTTCGGCATTGTCTCCCCCTTAGAGTGACATCATCGCTTCGCGGCACTCCCGGCGCGACATCGGACGTTCCCACGGGTCAGACGGATCGGGCGATCTCCGGGCGGGCGCGAGTCTCGTCCCGCATATGGCGCAGTTCCCCCCCGCGCTGACTTCGAGCATGACGGCTGCGGACGGCAGGTAGTAGGCGCCGCAGCACGGGCATTCGGACAGGGCGTGCATGGCTATTCCCCCTTGGCCTTGAAGATAGCTGAGCGCAACTGATCGGCCATTCCCCCTATTGCCAAGTTTCCTACCACTCCCGCCGCCCGGAATTGAGCTTGGCGAGGACTGACAGGGCGATTTCGCGGAGGCGCGACAGCAACGACGGCGAGCGGAACAGGCACGGGCCGCAAATTGGGAGCATCGGCCCCAAGCCGTCAACTCGCGGGCCAACCTTGAACGCCGCCGGCCTTCTCACCCTGCCACACCGCGAACACTTGGCCGGTTTAGGAGTGAACCCAAGGTCGAAAGCTCGGATCATTTCCAACGGCGGCTTTTCCCCCCGCCTAGACGCACAGGATCGCTCAGGACGAACGATCTGCCCGATGCCCATGTACTCGTACCCATCGGCGATTGCGTGCGTTGTGGGGCGATTCCGCGTCATTTCTCCCCCTTGGGATCGACTCCACGCGCGGCATAGATAACACCGCGCCAATAAATCAGCAGTATGCGGCGCCCGGTTTCCTCGTCCTCCCACCAGCGGCGCGCACCAAGCAGCCGCGCCATGAACGGGACACGCTTTACGACAACCCCACGCATGGCTCCCCCCGAAAATACGCGAGTCATTTCGTCCCTCCATTCAGTTCGACGGCCACGGCGGACTTGAGCGCCACCATTTCCCCGTTGATCGCGGCGAGAGCGGCGAGGATCGACGCCTCGCGCTTCTCCCGCGCTTCCCTCGCCAATCGGAGCTTGGCAACCTGTTCTGTGATTTCGGATACCAGGGCCGTATTCGCTGCGACCAAATCACTTAGCGTAGGTTCGGTCATGATTCGATGCTCCCTTCTCCTATTCCGTCCCTGGCAGCCCCAAGGATTGCAAGACCAGAGGCCCCGCTAAGTTTCCCCATTAGGCGGAGATGGCACACTGCGGAGCGAAGAGCCCACAAGACACTTTGTTGGGTGTCGTCAGTATCTCTGGTCACGACGCCCATGGCATACGCCAGGTCTTCCGCTGTGATCGAAGGTCTGTCGATCATTGGGGAGATGGTGGTCTTCATGGCTCGACCGCCAGGAAAATTCCGAGTGCCTGCTTGGCTTTCTGGATAGCTTGCCAATGCTCGGGATCATTCTCTGGATCGACCGGCAGAAGATCAGCGCCACCTGCGTTTTCCATGATAGCATCGTACAGGCCGCTGAGGGCGGAGCGAAGATTGTACATGGTCTCGTTTTCCAGCATTGAGCGAAGGACTTCCTTCGCCTCAAGTTCGTGCTCGGTCCCGATGTGTTCGGGGCGACCGCACGCCTTGATCGTGTCGGCTGCGGTTTTCAGGTCAAAGGCGTAGTCGTCCGTGTAGTCGTCGTCTCCTGGCTCGGGAAATGGGAACGGAATGAGCTTTTCCAGACACGCCACTAGTTGCTGGTTGCGACATTCGAGTACGGCGATACGAGCGATCCCCCGAAGCATGGCAATATTGGTAGGCGTTACGACTCGCATGTCAGTCCCTTTCGACGCAATCCCTCAGCCACGTATAGACGGCATTCTGTACGTGTCCTAACTGCTCCCACGATGCGTTTACCCATCCGTGCGACCACGAACCATCGGGCTTTTGCCAGACAACAAACAGGGCGGTAGAATCCTTGAGCGAGTCTATCAACTCGCCCTTCGCGGCAAGACCGCCGAGAAAGTCGTCAAGGTCGCTCATAGTTTTCCCCCCTGTTTCTGGTGTGATACCTTGGGCTTACGGCTGACTGGCTGCTCGGGCCTGTCCGGGTCGCACTCGCACAAGGGCATGGCCGCGAATCCATCGTGCGTCATGTCGAACAGGCGAGTCCCCGTCACCGGCCAAGCCCATGCGGGTTCGTCGCCGTCCCTCCATCCTGCCCAGTAACCGCCGCAGGTGCCGCAGCGCCGGACATGCCAGCGATACACGGTCTTGATCGTCGCATGGGTTGCCACTATTCCCCCCCTTCTATGGGCTCGTAATCGACGCGGATTCCGTCGCGGTAGACAATCGTGGTCCGGTCGTCGCGTGTCGTGACTTCGGCGCGGAGCTTTTCGGCGTCGTGAAGCGCCCGCCGCAGCATGTACTCCGTAACCGGCCATTTGATATCGGTTCCGACAACGCGCGCCGTCAGGATGTGCCGCATTTGGTCGCCGGGGAGCATGATTCCCTCTTTCCCCCGCGTGCGGGCTAGGCGTGTTTGGCTCTAAGTTCATCGGCCATGCGACGATACTTGCGCGGGCACATCCCCCGGTCGGCCAGCGCTTCAAGTTGCTGCGCCTGTCGTAAGTCGCGCTCCCGTTCGGTGGGTTGCGGCGGCCCCTCGCCCCGTAAGTCCCCCATGCCGTCGAACAGGCGCGCAAGCTCGCGCTTTTCCCATGCTTCCCGCGCGCGCTTGGACACGCGACCGGACGGGGAAAGTCCCGAATGGTCAATGCAGGGGCGCACCATGGCGTTACTCCCCCCTGATCGCGGCGGCGCGGCGGGTGTGGGCGGCGTAGACAGCATCGGACGCGCGGTCGCGGCGGTATTTCGCGGCGGCACGCTCACAATCCCTCCGCAGCGTCAATTCCTTGAACTTGGACACGGCCGAATCGTGATAGGCGCGGCCCAGGGTGGACGCGATGGTCGTCTTGTCCTGCGTCCAGAATCCGCGCGGAGCGATTTCCAGCAGGACAGAGCGGAGGGCGAGGGCGTCAATCAGGCGCGCATCCTTGTGGGCGTAGACCTGCGGCACGATGATACGAAATCCGCTGGCCACATGGGTGATGCTGTATTCTCCAGCCGAACCGTCTGTGTTGATTGAGCGATGCACAGCCAAGCCGTCCTGAACGTCGGCCACGATCTTAGTCGGCGGCCGGTTGATGTGTTGGAGCGTGATTTCCTGCATCGCCATGATCTTCCCCCCTGTTCGAGTTTGCGCCCGTGCGCGGTTGCTTTCTACAGGTACATTGTCGCCCGCCCGGCGGGTGCCGTAAACGACCCGAAACCTAACGAAAAGGCGAATTGCCGAATAGGCGCCAAATACGGCGCGCAACCGCCAAATCTGAGTTGGCAGAAAAGTGAAGATTGTTGCCGGAACAGGCGACAAGGGCTTTCCGGCAAAGCCCGGACGCTAGCGGTCTGGTATCAAGGGCGGTTCGCAAGGTGCATTGAAAGGCGTTCATGGGGGAGATTCCATCAAGACATGTGCCAATAATGGCGCGACACTCCTATAGCACTCCTACTGAGTGCGAGAATCGGCAATTGAGAATGGCCATCTATCGCCCAAACTGACGCGCCTGTAAAGCTGACTTGACACTCTGGAACCCGCACAACGGGCGCTATTCCGCGAACAACGATTGCAACCCAATAGCACAACACCACTTGCAAATAACGCTTGACAAGCCCTGTTTCAGAGAAGACCATCTTAATCAACCCTTACCTCTGAGGGAGCGCAGGCGACCGAACCTAGGCCCCTCATGGGCCGTGTCCTTCCCCCCTCAAACATTCCCATTGACAACGCCCATCCCGTAGTGTACCCTACGGTACAGTCGCCAACGCCAAAGGCGGTTACCAATGCCTTACTCGCAGCGCTGGATTGCCGAACATACCGCCCAACTCCTCGCCGATATCCCAAAATTCAAAGCAGTTGCAGAAGATTCCAACGGCATCATAGGCGTTATGTACCAAAGCCTTGGAATGGACGCAACTGCCCTATCAGAATGCATCCACTTCGACGAATCAGGCCAACTCGCTGAAATCGTAGCTGAGCATTCCCGCAGGCGCGTGGAAGGCATTGAAAAATCCCTGTTCGAGCTTGCCCAGGGCGAGATAACGGCATCGTCTCAACGAGTTACGGCGATGATGGCGATCTTGAACAACCGTCATGGGAGCTATGGAATGCAGCGGGTCCAGCACTCTGGAACGGTTCAGTATGTGCCGCCGGCTGGCGTAGGCGATGCAGAGGACGACGGCCCGCCGACGCTGAAGCTCTTGAAGACAGGGACGGACGACAAGGACGGCAAGGCGTGAGTGTACCCATAGGTACAGTTGACATAATGGGTATTATGCGCAGAGAATGTGCAACTCGCTGTGAATGCTCGACTTGCAATCGGCCATCGGTTGCGATCGCTGTTGATTCAGCGAACAACAGGCGAAACACACAACATGTAGTGCCCGCCGCTCGCGTCCTCGCCCGCTCAAAAGCCTCTTGTCTCGCCCACGGGCGAACCTCCCCTCTAGCAGCGGCACTAGCAGCAGCGCCCACAGACAGCGCCACCACGGGCAAGGCAGGCACCCCAGGCGCGATCCTAGAGCATGTGGGCGATTGGACGGAAAGGGATTGGGGGAAGGCCGACCGGGGGTACCCTCCGGGCACCGGCGGGGCGCGCTACCTCCGTGATGGGTGTCCTCCCCCAAAATTCGAGTTCCCGGACTTTCTTGAGAATGCCTTTCAACAGGGGGAATAGTAATGGGGAACATGGCGGATTTGAAGCTGGCGGCGTGCATGGAGGAGAACGGACGGTTGCGGAGGTCGTTGACTGAGGCGATGGGGGCGTTGGCGGCGGCGCGGGATGGGGATCGGATGATGTCTGTCGAGGTGCAGATGATTTCGGCGCTGTTGTCGAATCCTTCGGTTGCGCGGGCGGAGGGGATCGAGATCGAGGTTCCGTTGTCTGTGGTGAAGATCGGCCGTTCGGCGGCTCGTCTGTACTTCGAGCAGTTGGCGGCGGAGTCGGCGTCTGATGAGGGGGAACTTCCCGTCGAGAGGGGCGAGTGATGGAACGAGAGGTACGTGACTGGCTGGTGAGTCTTCAGGGGCAGGTAGACGAGGCGCGGAGGCGGGTTGACGGTCTTGACCGTGGGGCGAAGATGGAAGCTCGGGACAGGTCAGAGATCGGCCGGTCGGTAGGGGAGTTGATCCAGCGGATCGACGAGTTGGAGGCTCGGGACTCTCGTCGTCAGGGCCTTGCGGATTGTGTCGGTCGGCTGGTTGGTCGGATCGAGGCGCTAGAGAAGCGGGGCGTGGCGGCGCGGGTCAATCCGACCGTTGACGAGTACCTCGCGCACGTATCAAAGAAGAAGTTCGACCTTGATAACCCTACCTGCGGGACGTGCCGTTTCTACTCTGCCGGACCGACAGAGAAGCATCTTGGCGATTGCCGGCGGAATCCGTGGACGTACGAGAAGTTCTGCCATAATTGGTGCGGAGAACACACGCCGCGGGAGTAGGAGATTCGATACGTTCCCCGTTGGACGTTGGTTTGACAGAAAAGGAGAGTGGCGGGATGAAGATTCGAGTGCTGTTGGCGGGGATTCTGGTCGTCGTCATGGCTGGCATCTCTGTCGGCGTGGCGTTCGGAGCGAATCCTGCGATCACGCGATGGGCTGGTCTTCCGGACACGACGGTAGTGACGCTGACGGGGACGGACTTCGGGGCGAGTCCTGGTTGGGCGTACTACGAGGACTTCGAGGGTGGGAGTTGGTTCAACGGGTGCGTTCCCGACAGTTCCGGGGCGGTGTCCACGAACACGTTTGTGGCGTCGTACAACGGGGTTGCGGCGACGGTGACTCAGTTGCGGTGGATGACGGCCTACGGGTCGGTAGCCAACGCCTACGGGTGGGCGGGGAGTTCGGGTCAGGCGCATAGTGGCGTGCGGTCGATGGCGTTTGACGCGAACCGCGGGAAGCGCAACGGGGCGGACAAGAGCGACTGGGTAGCCAACGCCTACATGGTGTTTGGCGTGCCGAGTACGCGGATGCTGCCTACGTCGGCCACGGAGTTGTTCGTGTCGTGCTGGTGGTACGACGCGGTGGACACGACGTTGTTCAAGGCGGCTCCGGCGGCGCACCGGATGGTCATCGACGTAGCGGCCAACGCTGCGGACGGGAACATCAAGGCGTTCAACCTGAGTTCCGACAAGGCCGATGCCGACAGCTTCCGGTTGCGGACGTTGGTGAATGCGACATGGGACGGCACGACGCTGCTCGGTCCTAACTCGAAGTACACCAATCTGATGAACAGATGGAATCGGTCGGATCTGTGGGCGTATGTGGGGAACGGGACCACCACGAGCCGGCTGTATTCGTGGTTGAACTACGCGGTGCTGGATTCGGTCGGGTCGAGTGCGAACCTGGGGGCGAGCAACCATTTCGACACGGTGAAGTTCAATGGCGCGTTTTATGCTGTAAAGTCCGATTCTTCTATGAGCATTCCGGCAAAGGCTTACTACGACGACATTTACATCTCCGACCTGCCGAACCGCGTCGAGTTGGGCGACAAGATCAACTACCAGAACTGTACCAAGAGGTACATCCAGCCGCTGGTGTCGTGGTCTGCGACTTCGATTTCGTTCCGGCCGGTGCTGAAGGATCTGGTGTACGTCGGGGCGACGGCGGCGGCCACGCACCGTGTCTACGTGTTCGTGGTAGGGCCGGCGGGGACGGGATCGCGGGCTACGGCGACCACGGCGATCGACTCGATCGAGGTACTTCCGCCGGAGGTGTCGGCCAAGGCTACGGCGTCGAACACGTTGAACGCGATTGTGCAGGCGACGGTAGACAGCTTCAGCGTCTACAACCCGAACCTGTTCACGTTCAACGTGACTTGGGCGCAGGCGAGTGCGCGTTCGAGCTACACGACCCGCCGCCGTGAACCGAAGACGGTATCGATCAACTGGGGCGATTCGACCACGCCATCGACGGCTTCGCGGACCTACGCCGGCACGGATTCGGTGTTCACTCACGCCTATCAGAAGGCGGGGACGTACACGATCACCGTGACCGCGACGAACGCTGCGGGGACCACGACGCGCACCAAGTCCGTTACCGTCAAGGACGGGTCGTTGCGGCGTCTGACCGCGGTTGGCACGATAGCGCTGCCGAACAACGTCTACGGGCTGAACCAGACGATGATCCAGCCGTTGGCAGGAAGCGCCAGGATCAGGACCAAGAGCAACGGCGTGTGGGACTCAAGCGCGTGGACCGTGACGGCACCCGGAGGCGTGACCACGGTTGGGATCGACAGCCTCCGGATTCTGAACATCACCAGCGGAGACACGATCCAGGTCAAGGCTTTCTGAGGAACCGATGCCGAAGCTGAACAACAGGCCAGGCTTGACGAAGGCGGAGAAGATCCGTCAGGGCCACCTGTTTGCCAAGCTCCAGAACTGGGGGACGTATGAGAATGCGTACTCCGATTCCGGGCTGTGGCGCTGGCTGAAGGATGTCAAGACCAAGGACGAACACGACGCGCACGATCCGGTGAAGACTTTCCCGATCGACAAGGACTACATCGTCTTCGTCATGCTCTGCATGTTGATGGCGTTCGATCCGGAGCGGGAGGAAATCCCGCACATGCTCGGGATTCGCAAGTCTCGGCAGATCCTGATTACTTGGTGCGAGGTCGTGTTTCTGGCGTGGGTGGCGTGGCGACGGCCGTACTCGGAGATCCTGTTCCAGACCAAGAAGGAATCCGACGCTCTTGGCGCGATCAGCAAGGGCCGCGAGGATCCCGATGGCGGACGTATGGCGTTCGTCATTCGCAACCTGCCGCCAGATCGCGGGGATCCGAACATCCAGCGCGGAGACGGCAACAAGCGCGGAGAGTTGATCCATCTCAACAGCAGCCGCGTGATTGCCGCTCCGCAGGGCGCGGATCAGGTGGCCTCGCATACCGCTACCGGATTCTGCTCCGACGAGGCCGCGCTTCAGGAGGAGTTCGAGGGCGCGTACTACAAGATCCTGCCGGCCGTTCATGGCGGCGGGTTCTTCCTGATGGCGTCCACGGCTCAGTCATCGTTCTACTGGCGCATCACCGAACGCGGCAGCGACGACGATCAGGCCGAAAATCCGTTCATCAGCATGCTCGACAAGTACAACATCCCCAAGGGGATGGACATCTACATGTCGAAGTACGGGTTCCCCGTGCTGACGATCCACTACAGCGCGGACCCGAAGAAGGATCCGGCTACGGAAGACGGCAAGGCGTGGGTCAAGCGGATCAGCAAGCGGTATCCTCTTGGCATGGCCGACTCCGGCTGGCAGCGCGAGATGGAGATGAACGCCGAGGTCGGCGACTCAGAGCCGGTGTTTCCCCAGTTGGCTGACCCCCTCTGCCCGATCTTCTGCCCGCGTCCTTCTGACAGCGAGATCGAGGCGATGGACCTGTACGCCGGGTTCGACCTTGGCACGCGCAATCCATCGGCGTGGGTCGTTGTCGGGGTGGACAAGCAGAACCGCCTTTGGTTCGTGCATGAAGTGTACAAGCCGTGTGAGAAGTACAAGGAGTTGGTCGCTGAGATCAAGGGCTGGAAATACTACGATCGCGTGAAGTACACGATCGCGGACCCGTCGATCTTGAGTCAGGCCACGCACCCCGGAGACGATGGCGGTAACCATACCTGGGGCGAGTATTTTGCCGGGGTTGACTTCAGTCTCGTCTCCGGGAGGCGCGGCCAGGACTTCGCGGTGTCTGTCAAGTTGCGCTCCGAATACTGGAACGATCCGACGAACATCCGGGCCTTCATCACGGACGGCTGCCCGAAGGGGCAATGGGAATGCCGTCTGCTGATGTACAAGAAACTGAGCGAGAAGGCAGCGATTCGCAGGAACCAGCCCGAAGAGATCATGGACAAGAACAACCATTGGTTCGACGCCGCGGCGCTGGTGCTGGATTCGTTGCCCGAGTTCAAGGCGCAGGTGGACAAGAAAGACACTTGGCACACTTGGGAATACTGGGCCGGGCTGATCAGGGACCGGGAGAGGGAGCGCGGGATTGAGGAGGGAAGGATCGGTGCCTGTGGATAACGAGCGCAAGCGGCCGGGGCGCAAGCCTTCGGAGTTGTTCTACCGCAAGGAAGCGGACGCCTATTTCAAGCAGATCCGAGAGGAAGCCGGCTTGGCGTGTCTGGGCGGATTGCCGGTCGAGTACGTCTGCCGCAACAACCCCGTCCATCGGTTCCGCATAACGGCGATGAGCTATGACGAGGGCCGTTGCTGCGTGTTCTGCGGGTGCCTGATGTCTGCTACCGTGATCAAGGAGCAGCCGTGTACGGATCCCCAGTAAAGGTTCCGACCGCAGCCATGACCAAGGACGTTCGGATGCTGTTCGATCGCATCCGGCGTTCGCAGAAGCGGCGCGACCGTGAAGTCCCGATGTGGAAGACCATCGAGAACATGGTCGATGGTCAGGAATGGGCCAAGTCGCGGTCTGAGTTCATGCGGCAGGACACGGCGCGGATCAACCTCTGCGCGGACTTCATCCGCCAGCGTCAGTCGGCCGTGCTGCCCCGCGCCCCGCGCTTCGTGCTGCGGCCCGTCAAGCGCAAGGACTACCAGCCGGTTCCGGTGGACACCTACGATTCTGTCAGCGGCATGGCGTCTCAGGAGCAGATCCCTCGCTATCGTGTGTCCGAGGACACGCTCAACTTCGTGGCGCAGCACCCAGACCTGAATCTGCTTCAGGCGATCCAGTTGATGGACAAGTCCGCGCTGATGGCGATCGGCGTGCTGATGGTCGGCTACACCGCGGACTACGAAACCGTGGATCCGCCTTCGGGGGCAGAGACGATCGCGGCCGATCCGATGACCGGGATGCCGGACATGGAGGGCTTCGCCCACGACGACAAGGGCGAGTTGCAGGAGGATGACGAGGGCAACCCGATCCCGCTTGTGACGCCGACCAGCGAACAATGGTTCGTCGAGTGGGTTCCGTATCGTCGGATGCTTTTCGATCCCGATGGAGAGAACAGCATCAACAGCCATTCGTGGATTGGGATGGAGGTCATCCGGCCGCTGAAGGTAGTCAAGAAGGACAAGCTATTCAAGAACACGACGAACCTGAGGGCTACGGGTCGGTACGACGACAACGGGAACCTGATGGCCCGCGCCCTTGACGCAGGAAACGACGAAGACAACGACGACGATGTGGTGCGCCTGTACTACATGTGGGAGTGGGGCGCTGACCGTTTCGTGGTGCTGGCCGATGGTCATGCTCAGAAGCTGCGCGATACGTCGATTCCTCGCGGAGTGGACAAGCATCCGTTCGTGATCGAGCGGCTTGAGGAGAGGATCCGTGCTGGCGTTGGCGAGTCTGGCGGGGACTGGTACTACCGGCCGCTGCTGGCCGATCTGGTGCCGATCAACCAGTCTTACGACAGGTTCAATACGCACCTACTTTCCGCGGCGGCCAAGTCTGCGACCAGAAAATCGCTCAGGCGTAAGGGAGAGATTGATCAGGCCCAGATGGATCAGTTGATGGGGTCTGACGATGGGATATCCGTAGAGGTTGATGTCCCGGCCCAGACGCAGCTTGAGGGCATGATCGTTCCCGTCAACTTCCCATCTATGTCTCAGGACATCCCGATGGCGATCCGCCTTCAGGAGCAGCATTTCAACCGCCTCGCTGGTCAGGGTGTCGGCGGCGGGCAGGCGGAATCGGCTACCGAAGCCTCGATCTGGCAGGGGAGCCAGGGGCTGCGCGAGGAGTCGCATCGTACCCTCTTGGCCGGCGCGATTCGGATGCTCGGCAAGAAGCTCAACGACTCGATTCAGGGCAACATGTCGATGGAGATGGCAGTCGCCATCAACGGCGCGGACGGGAAGCTGCACCAGATGATCGTCAACCACGACGATATCGTGGGCGACTACGATGTGACCGTGGACGTACAGGACATGATGCCGCGGAACGAGCAGACGGAGAAGGCTCAGATCATCGAAGTGCTGAACGCGACGGTTCAGGGGCCATGGCTGATGACGGAGAAGCCGGTGGCCCGCACGATCCTCGGAACCTTCGGGATCAGGGATGACAGCGTGATCGACGCGATCGTGAAGGCGGCGCTGAAGCAGACGGAGGCGATGAACGCTCCGGCTCCGGGCGCTGCGCCGGCCGATGGTGCGCCCCCCGTCCCGGGACAGATCGGCCCCGGAGAAGGCGCCGGTCCGCCGGAGAACGTGGGCGAGATGCTGATGCAGCAGGGCGGACAGATGGGGCCGCTACTTAGGGGGGCGGCATGATTAAGACCTACGGATTCAGGTGTGATTGCGGACGGAGCGATACGGCCGAATTCGACACGAACGACCTGAAGCAACTGATGTGCAAGTGCGGGGCCGAGATGTGGCGCGACTATCGCGGAATCGGGATCAGCGGAGACTTGCCGAGCAAGAATCCGAACGGGTACGTCAGGGGCGCGATCAACTGCGACGACGACATGACCGATGGTCCGATGCTCAAGGAAGTCGATTACGTCGAGAAGCATCACGGCCCGTCCCCTGTCGAACAGCGGGACGCCACCAACACCATCAACTCTCTGGCGAAGGATCGTCGCAATCGCCAGCGGTCAGCAATCTGCGACGAGGTGTTTGCGAAGGTAGACTTCGAGCCACCTAAGGGACTCGACATGACCGATGGAGGAGCGTGAATCAGATGGAAAAACCGACTACGGACACTTCCCCGGCGGCAGGCGAACTCCCGACCGAGACTGTACGTCTCGAATTGGGCGAGGGCGCGGACGCCACGGGCGACACCGGAGACGGCGAGGTTGAGGATCTGACGGTAGAGGGCGAAGACCCCGAAGGGGAGACTCCGCCGGAGGAAACGCCGAAGGAGGCGAGTTGGTCCGAGTCGTTCGAGAAGTCTGGCGACCTGAATGTCCTGCCCGGAGATCACGGTCGCAAGATCCGGCGCTCCATGACCGAACTCGGCATCCTGCGGAAGAAGATCGAGGCCCTCGAAAGCCGCGGTCAGGCGCCTGTTGCTCCCGAACGCGCACCGGCACGCACCGCTGACACGCCGCCGCCCGTGGACCGTACCAGCGAGGAAGCGTATGACGCCTCCATGCTGGCCCGGCAGGAATGGGCAGCGGAACGCGCAGCGGAGAAGCGGCTCCAGACGCTTCGGGACGAGATGCAGGTGCAGACGCAGGCAACTCAGCTTCGAGCCGACGATCAGGCCAGAACGGCTTGGGTACAGAGTCAGCCCGGCTGCACTCCCGAAGTCATCGACGCCATCAAGGAACTCGGAGGGTACGACATTCCTTGGGAGGAGAAGACCGAGGAGCAGCAGTTCTGGGCGACTCAGTATTGGAACAATCAGGGCTTGAAGCTCTTGTACAAGGAGGCCGTGTCCCGCGTCGGCGGCAAGACGCGCACGGCACAGGAAACCAAGAGACGAGCGCAGATCCCTGCTTCCGTCACGCCACGCCCGAACGGTTCCGGAACGGCGCGGTCCTCCGCTCCGGTCGAACGGTTCAGGGGCAAGAGCATGGACGAGTTTTTCGACATGATCGATAGCGATGTCCGCGGCGGAGCAGGCTGAGCGCTGAAAGATGGTGAGACGAAATGGCTGGTGTGACCAACGCGCTGGCGCGTAGTACCGCGATCGACACTTTTCTGGCCCACGTCGGGGACAACGTTTCCGAAGTGCTGTCGGATGTCGTCGGGCGGGCGTGCGCCACGGTGGCCGAACTTCCGCGAGAGCCCTGGGACGGTGGCCGTACCATCGACCAGGACCTCATGTACGACTTCTCTACCGGCTTCTCCGGCGTCAGGCCGTGGGAGCGTCTGAACGTTGTCGGCAGCGACGGCGTGACTCAGGCGATGTTCCCCTGCAAGGAGCTTCACCTGCCCATCGCCATCTCCGGCCCCGACATCCGGGCCAACGCCGGCAAGGGCAAGCTGAAGGACTTGGTGAAAACCAAGTTCAAGCAGGCCGTGATGACGGAGCAGAACAAGTTCTCGCAGCTCATGTTCGATGCGACGACCACCAGTCTCGCGGCTCAGACCGCGAACACCGGCGTTCTGCCCTACAGCTTCCCGTGCCTGATCAGCACCGCCACGACCTACTACCCCAGCGGCCTCGCCCCGGCGACGTATTCGTGGTGGGACAATCCGCGGCTCGCGGCTGACGAGACGACCGAGACTCCGGCCGCGGCGACGACCTACAAGATCCTGCTCGACAAGATCGACGCTGCCGGCCTGCTGGCCGCGAAGTACATGGGCGGCATCCCGAATCGCGGCTGCTGCGATCTGCGGACCTACCGCCTCGTCATGCGGGCGCTGCGCAACCTCCAGCAGATCGTCGTGGCGGACAAGGGCCAGTCCGGGTTCGAGTCCATCTTCATCGGCTCCCTCGGCGGCCTGAAGCTGTCGTTCGAGGAGCATATGTGCGATGCGTCCGGCAACCTCAACTGGGACAACACCCCGCTGACCGGAACCATGTACCTGTGGAACACGGAGTTCATGAAGCTCCGTATCCGAACCGGCATGGACTGGAAGGTGTCTCCGTTCAAGGATCTGCTCCCGTGGCAGGACGTTTACGCTTCGGCGGCTCTGTGGGAGGGGAACATCACCACCCCGAACCGGCTGAAGAACAGCGTTCTGTACAAGATCCCGTGGACCATCAACTCGTAAGGCGGTGACTCTCAATGCCTGGATACGCAATCGGCGGGCCGGATCAGGGTGGGACTGGGAAGTCCTGGCCTGATTTCCTGACGCTGACTGTCAAGGCCGGAGAGGCCATCACCGCCGGCCAGGCAGTCGGCTTCTACAAGACCGGGACCACGCTGGACGACAACATCGTCTATATCGTGGGCGCGGCGACTGAGTTCGTTGCTGGCGTGGCGCTGGATACGGCCGCGTCGGGTGCGATGCTCAGGATTCAGGTGTGGGGTCCGAACCAGGTCGCCATGACGAACGCTGGAACTTCGACCAAGATCCAGTACATGGTCCCTGGCGCGGCCGGAATCTTCACCAGCACGGCCGGCGCTCACGCCACCTACGTCCCGACCATGTTCGGACAGGTGATGGTGGCTAGCGGTTCTGCTGCACAGCCTGTCAACACCGTGTTCCTGAACTGCGCGCACGGGCTGGCCCGTGCCATCGCAGGTCTGGATCAGGGCGGGACCGGATCCTCGTTCCCGGCCCCGGTTTACCGCTACGTGGTGGCCGGTGTGGCGACGATCGTCGCTGGCGATCCCCTGACGCACTACCTGTCCGGGGCGACGGCGGCGACTTCGGATGCCAACAAGGTGTACCGTGCGGCTGCGGTCACGCAGCACGTTTGCGGTGTGGCTATGGAGGCCGCGACCGCTGTCGGTCAGACCATCAAGATGCAGGTCTACGGGCCTAATCAGGTGGCGATGACCCTCAAGGACGCGACCACTTCCTCCGAGACGAATGCGCTGACGACTGGTGATAGCGCCGGGGTGTTCATCGCCACGGCGTCTACTCACGCGGACGCGCACAACTGCGCGTTCGGCCATGTCATCACCGCTTCGACGCTGACCGCGCAGCCGGTCAACACGGTGTTCCTGACTTGCCCGTTTGGTGCCGGCGCTACCGCTGGCATCGATCAGGGAGGCACCGCGCTGACGCAGCAGGAGATCGAGACTCTGGAAGTCACGGCTGGCGGTGCGATCACCGCGGGCAATCTGGTGACCTGCTACAAGTCCGATCTGACGGCTGACACCTTCGATTCGCTGAAGGTGTACGCGACGGGTGTCGTGACCGAACAGGTTCGTGGCGTGGCGCTTGAAACGGTCGCCTCTGGCGCTCCGCTCAAGATCCAGACCTACGGGCCGAATCAGGTTGCCATCGTGATCGGCACGGGCGACTCGACGGTCGGTCACGACCTGATCCCTCACGCGACCGCTGGCGCGGCGACGAGTTGCGCGGTCACGGCCACGCAGGCGTCGGCCTTCGCCCACGTTCTGGTGGCGAGTTCCGGTAGCTCGAACGCCGTCAACACGGTGTTCCTGTACTGCGGGAAGGGCTAGAGGAATGGGCGCCATCGTCAGCGAAGTGACGGCCAAGATCCGTAACCTTGTTCCTGGATCGTCCAGCCGATGGTCCGACGCGGCGTTGACCGTGTTGATCCATCAGGCGGAGATGATCGTCGGGGAACAATGTGAATCGGATTGGACCACAACCGATATCACGCTGGTCGCTGGCGCCCTCTACTATCCTTTGCCGTCGAGCATGGTCGGTATCGGTGCCGTTGTCCTAGGAATCAACGGCACCGACTTCATCGACGATGTGCTGTTCCCTTGCACGATTGCTGACCTTGATCTTGCGGATCGTGAGTGGCGGGACACGGGCGGGACATATCCTACGCACTACGCGCTGCTCGGCGCTCCGGGCGGGGATTCGTCGCGTATCCTGCTCTGGCCGAAGATGGCGACGGTGACGACGGAAAAGGTGCGGATCACGCACTTGTTTTCGTACACGGCGGTCAACCTGTCGCTCACCTCTCGTTCGATGCCGTCCGACATTCAGGACGCGGTGTACGTTCCTCTGGTGCTTGGCATGATGTACGCGACGATCGACCAGCAGAGGGCGAACCTGTACTTTCGTTCGGCGTTTGAAGCGATGCCGTCTGCCCGTGCTGCATTCATCAGCCGGTACTCTGGCGGCATTACTGCCAACACCGACTTTGGTGTCTCGCGTGTCGGGGGACAACTGAGATGACGTACTCCGATCTCGACAGCGCGTTCAAGCAGATCACGGGGGACACGAACGCCGCGTTCTGGACGGAGACGATGAAGTTGGCGTGGGCCAACGAGGCGATTGCCGCGGCGGCGCGGCGGACTGAGGCGATTGAAAAGAGGGTGACGCTTCTTTCGGTGGCCAGTCAGGGGGAATACACGCTTCCGGACGATGTGGTGTTCGTTCAGCGTGTGGCATACGACGGGGAGGCGCTTGAGCCGACCTCGCAGGCGAATCTCTCGCGTGCCGACCGGAATTGGACCGACGATGAGGGGACTCCGTTCCAGTTCTATCTGGACATGCTGAACAAGAAGGTAGGGCTGTACTACGTACCCTCCGTGGCGACAACTCTCACTACGTTCCTTGGAGAATACGGGACACTTCTTGAACCAGAAACCGTCACTCCGCTGAGTGAGTATGGTGTCATTATTGACCCCCTGGACGCTACGGACGAATACTCGTCAGAGTATGGTGATGTCGCCAGCGGAGTTGGTGGGAACGACATCGAAGTGTTCTACGTCGGATCAGCAACGGCAATCGCTTCCTCGGGAACTCCAGATCTCCCGCCGTGGAGCCACGGGCTGATTCTGTTCTGGATGCTGGCGAGGGCCTACGAGGCGGAGACGCAGTTGCAGAACGTGGGGGCATCGCAACTATTCATGCACTTGGCGGAGAAGATCATCGGCCGCCTCGGCGTTCGGTCGAAGGGGAGGTTGCCGAAGGTTTGGCAGCGGCAGGATGGATTCAGAATCGACTACGACGATCCCGACGTAGAGGATCGTTTCCAGTACGCTTCGGAGACGTAGGAGGAATCATGCGGAGATTCGCGCTTTGGGCCGCCCTTGCTTGCGCCTCGATTTTTTTGATCGCGGCAACTCCGGGGACGATGATCCGCCTTGGGCCGAAGGACCTTGTGTGGGGATATGGCCTTCAGACGAGAACGTCGCGCCTAACCACCGGGACGATAACGGCCCCCAAGATGTCTCCGCTGAACGTGTTGGCCCGTGGCGTCAAGGCAGATGGCACGACAGACGATGTTGACTCTTTGAACGTGGCAATAGCTGAAGTTAGCTCGGCTGGCGGCGGAGCGATCTACTGTCCGGCTGGGACGTACCTACTCGGCTCAGTAGATACCGGGGACATCAAGCAGGCCGGTAGCGCGGGCTCTATCATCCAGTTGAAGCCGAACGTCAGCATCTATGGAGATGGCCCGGCGACGATCTTCAAGATCGCGTCGAGTCTTGGGGACTTCGAGGGAATCTTCCATCAGGACAACCCGACCACGGCGGAGTTGAACAACGTCGTGTTCCGTGACTTTAGCATCGACTACAACGCGGCCGAGAACGCTGTCTCAGATGGCTTCGAGTTGAACTACAACGCCAGAAGCGGATTCATGCTCCTGAACGGGGCGAACATCACGATCAGCAACGTGCGGTTTATCGACCCAGACGCGACTTGGGCGATTCAGGCCAACGGGAACCTGTACGGAGCGGCCTACAACATTGACGGATTGACGATCGAGAACTGTCGATTTGAGAACACAGGAAACACGACCGACACCTACGATCACAGCACGATCTACACTTCCGGATGCGACCACGTTCGGATCGTGAACAACTACTTCTACGCCAACGCGCTTGGCGATATTGGATGCTCGGCGGCAGTCGAAACGCACAGTAGCCATACGTTCGTTGGCGGTAACACGATCAAATACTACCAGACCGGGATGAACATCACAGGGGTCTGCGCTGACGCTGACAATCGGAACATCGTAGTTGACGGAAACACGATCAGCGGTGCCGCTGCCGGAATCCGCCTGTTCAGCCAGTATAGCGGTACGCACACGACTGGCGACGGACTTTCTGGCGTTGTCGTGTCGAACAACTCAATCTCCATCTCTCAGCAGGCGAGAGCGACGGCAGGAGAGGCGAGGGACACGGAGGGGATCTGCCTCATCGGATACCCAACGAGTCAGGCTCCGGCCCGGAACATCTCCATCACCGGGAACACGATCGACTTTGAACTTGAGTCCTCAGAGATTCAGCAGCGCACCGTGGCGAGCGGGATCATCTTCTACACTTCAACCGTCAACTCGATGGATGTCTACGGGCTGAACATCTCTGGGAACGTCATCGAGTATTCGCCTAGTTCCGGAATCTGGCTGGAGTGCCAGTTGTACGGGGCGACGATTACGGGCAACACTCTGGTCAACCCAGGCCAGGGACAGTACGCCTCTCTGCCCGTCCGCAACCGCAGCGGAATCTACCTGAATGTCGAGGATGCGCGGGACATTCTGATCTCCGGCAACTCGATCATGGACAATATTGCCACCAGCCGGATTCGCTACGGCATCTACACGGCGGCCATCAACGCGCCGTCTGGGATCGTGATTGCCAACAACGAGATCGCTCGCAAGACGGGATCGTTCGTCCAGAACACGACTACGGCCGCGATCGCCACGATTGCCCCGGCTACGGCGCGGATCATTCACGCCGGTGCGGGGACGCCGATACTGACCACACGGGCCAACATCGGCAGCCTGTGGACGCGAACGGACGGGGGTGCGGGTTACACGACCTACTACAAGGAATCTGCGGCCGACAGCACAGGATGGGCGCGCAGACAGTATTTCAGTGGTGCCTACGCTGACTCGATCTACGAGCGCACGGCTACGGCGGGAGTCCGCATCGACGGCACGCAGATCAAGGATTCGATCTTCCGTGGCACCAGTGCTAGGCTAGACACGCTGGCGATGAAAACGGCGTTGCACGGAATCGTGATCGACCCGATCGTTCCGATCAACTCCGTGGCCCGCGCAGCAGACGACACGATGCTTGCGGCCGAAAACGTGATCTTCTTCACCGGGCAGAGCGCGAATGTCTTTGCCACGCTACCGACATATGCGAGCGTTCCGGTTGGCAAGACGTACCTCGTAATCAACTGCGATGCCACGGCCACGGACAGCGTGTTTGTGGAAGCGAACGGAGCGGAGTTCCTGAACGGTCTGGCGACTCGGCGGGCCGTAGGGCTTCGCGGATACGACGCGGCCTCTGGCTACTTCAGGGCCAAGATCATGTACGTCAACAGCGCCGTTGGTTGGGCGAGGGTGGACTAATGGCACGACGCTGGACATTCGGGACCGACAAGTTCGGCACGCTGGTCACGGCGGCGGCTCCACATCTGCTGGACTCAGGGCAGTTGCAGGAGGCGGAGAACGTGTGCCGCGACGTTGCCGGTCAGTTGTCGCCTAGCGCCACGGACCTGACGATCCACACAACCGGGGTGGACATCTACGGCATGAGGGTCGCGCGCTACGGCGGGGCTACTCATGTCATCTACGCCGGGCCGTTCTATCTCTACGTTGACGGAGTGCAGATCGGTGCGTCCGGCGGACCCGTGACTCACCGCTTCGTCTGCGACGGGGAGCGGGTCTACATCTTCGACGGGGTGCAGCCGAAGGTGTGGGACGGGACGACTCTCAGGAATCATGGTCCGTTCGGTAGCGCGTGGGCCAACGTGACCAACGACGCCGAAACGATGATGGTCACGAAGGAGGGTTCCAGCGGAACTCCGGCCGGGATCGCCGGGGTCTACAAGTGGGCGGCTTCGTATCGCGCCACCCTTGAGTCTGGTCAGGTCATCGAAAGCAAGCTCTATCCGCTGTGGATAGACGCTGGCGGTGACCCTGACGACAACTACGCCGGTTCGATCACGATGGTCACGACCGATGGCGCTATCCTCTACATCCGGCAGGTGACGCAGGCAGAGGTCGATGCGTGGTGTCCCGACCTTGGCACAGGCAAGATCGAGGGCGTGTTGTGGCGGACCAAGGCCGGAACCCCCGACTACTGGCAGCAGTCAGTCGTGGCGCAGGCCGACATCGTGGGGCTGGTCGGTCGCCATCAGGTCTACGATACGGTCAAGGACGCCGATCTTGGCGCGGAGTACCTTGGGTCTATGGACGCCCACGGCGTCCCGCCCGCCGCTGATGTCGCCGTGTTCTGCCAGCGCCGGCTGTTCGTGGCGATCACGGGAGAGCGGAAGCTCTACTTCTCCGGCATCGACAACTACGACTACTTCAAGCCGACAGACAACGTGGACGCGGAGGAAACGATTGAAGGGCTGGCGGTCCTTGGCGAGAACGTGGCTGTAGTCACGGCAACCGGGATTCGCCTGTGGTCGCCCGTGGATGAGGTAGGCCAATGGTCGAATAGCTCGTCTTCCGTGGGGACGGTCTACAAGGACAGCCTCGTCAATATCGACCAGGGGCTTCTGTTCGCCCGGCAGGACGGTATGTACCTGTTCGACGGGGTTTCGTCGCGCCGAGTGTCTGAGGCTATCGACGCCACATGGCAGCAATTCGACTCCCCGAACTCAATGTGGCGAGGGGCGTCTAGCAACGGATTCGGGTTCTTCACGAATAGCCTGATCGCCGTTGAGTTCAAGATCGTTGGCGGATCGTTTTCTTGGTCTACCAGCGATGCGGTTCAGAGCAATCAGGCGGTCGGCTACCTGTCCGACGACCCGCTGGACGCCGGGGTTTGGTCGAGCCACCTTGACGGCACGATCCGCCACATGCACCAAGGGACCGGGCTCAACACGATGACGGTCAAGACCAAGGACTTCGGGGACGGGGCCACGCGGCATTGGGACCGCCTTGTGGTTGACTTCTCCGGCGACCTGTCCGCCGTGGTCCTGACCAACCGGGGGGCTACGCAGACGGTGGCGTTGTCCAGCACGGGGCGGTTGCGGGACCGCGAGATGCTGCTGGCTACCATGATCGGGGAACTGGCGAACGCGACGTTCACGGGGACCGGGACGCTCCACGGCGTCGAGTTGGAGACGACATGAGGGCTGTAGTGCGCGAATTCACGCTCAGGTCGATTCAGGCGGCGTTGGACGAGGTATCCCGGTCCGTTACGTCCCTGCTGTCCTCGCGTTCGTCTGGGGTCATTCTGGAGGACCACACGGGCATTGAGAAGCCATCCGAGGGGCGCTTGGGGTTCAACAGGGCCACCGGCCGCCCGACGCGGTTCGACGGCGAAACTTGGGTGGATATCTAGGAAGCGCAGCGGACTACGACGTAGGAGGAATCATGGCCGGAGAGACTACCGCGATGGCCGCCACGACCCTCAACCCCTACCTCATCGGCGCGGGACTAGCGGCGGATGTCGGCGGCGCCTTACTGGGCGGTGACAACCAGCCCAAGGAACAGACCTCCTGGTACGTCGCCCCCGAACAGGCGGCCCTGCTCCGTCAACTGATCTTGCAACAGTACGGCGGCGGGGATGCCGGACTGGGGGCGGATCTCAAGGCAGGGTACGCCACGATGGGGCAGACAATGGCCGGGCGTGGGATCGCTCCGACCTCCGGGGTCTACCAGTCGGCAATGGGCGACATGACCGCTCAGGCCGTGGCCGCCGCCGCGCAGCGTCGGTTCGAGAATCTGCGGAGCCTGATCTCGATGTCCCCGGCGATGGTCACCGGCAAGATCGGAAACCCCGATGTCGCGGGCTATTCGTGGACGCCGGAGGGCTTGCAGGTGCGGCAGGCGGGCCAGTCGAATTGGGGTACGCCTGACGCAACGTGGGATGGCACGCGAAACGTCAACGTCCCGCAGGCCACGAATCGCAGCACGCTAGGGTCCGGCTTCTCTTTGGGCCGGACCCCGACTCAACGCGCTCGCGGCGGATTCGGCACCGGAACCGTGAATCGGGGGTGGTAGCGGTGGGCAACAAGCCGAATTGGGGGGCCGCGGCATCAACCCTCGGGGCCGGATTGCTGGACATGGCGGAGCAGCAGCGGCGCGAGAAGATGCTGCTGGCTCAGCGAGACTTCCTCAAGGCTCAGGCGGAGCTTGAATACAACCGCAGCCTTCAGGAACACAAGGACGCGGAGAAGCGGGCCATCGCAGCGGAGCAGGCACGGTACGAGCGCGACAACCCCATGCAGGTCACGGGCATGGAGCCTCAGGCCGGCAGCATGTTCCCGAAGCCGATCATGGAGCGCCGCCCGGTTGGGTACACGGATCAGATGAACAGGTACAACGACACGCAGTCTCGGCTCGACAAGCAGGATGCGCGGCTTTCAGAGCGCGACAAGTCCGATCAGGAGTACCGCGACTGGCAAATGCGCCACGGGAACGCCCAAGAGGCGCGGCTGGCATCGGATGACAAAGAGTCGTGGAAGTCTGGCCTCGGCGCTCAGATGATCGCTCAGGGTGGTGGCGATCCTCGGGCGCAGCAGCCTCAGTTGCGCGATCCTGACGGCGCTGGCCCGCTCCCGCCGACATGGTTCACGCCCCCGGCCGGTCCCGCGACTCCGTACCAGATCGACCGCACCACCGGAGCGTTGGGCGAATGGCTTGGCGGACTTCCTCAGGACTCCCCGCTGCGCGGGATGCCACCGGAAGCCGTGGCCGGGCAGTTCTACAACGCTCAGGATCAGTTCAATCCAGCGGTGGTGGAGGCTCTTGGCGCAGGGATGAGCGGCTACCAGCCGGGCGTTGGGTTCCCAGGAACGCCGGCCACGGAGGGAAAGTCCTTCGGCATCGGCCCGCTCAAGATCGACCTCGGGGGCGCGACCCCTGATGGCCCCGCTCAGTCTGTTGCCGAGCGCATCGCCTCCGATCCCGCGTTCGCCAACATGATCCGCGGGCTAAACAAGGATGGCAAGTTCTCGATGCAGGAGATCCGTTCCGGGCTTCGCAAGTTCGCCCGTGACAACGCTTGGACGTTGCGCGATGTTGAGGCGGCGTTCGGGATGGTTACGGGCAGCGGCGGGACGATCGCTCCGGGGAAAGCGGCTCCTGTCGATCCGATGGCGGCACTTGAGGCGGCGTTGGCGGACACCACGCAGGTCAGGTGATAAATGGCAAAGACGCTTTCGGAAGTCCGCAGGCTGGTTGAGGAACGCGGCGTTGCGTGGACCCCGGAGTTGCAGTCTGCCGCCCTGGGCCGTGGCGTGGTAGACGATACGCCTACGCCGCCAATCAACGCCTCTCGTTGGGGCGGCGGAACGCTTTCGATGCTCGGTCCGACCGTGATGAACCTCGGGGCGTCCGGTCTGAGCGGGGCAACCGCCGGACTTTCCGGCAAGTCCATGCCGACCCACCAGTACGAAACTGGAACGGGATTCGGCAACTTCATGGCGAACGAAGCCGCCCCCGTGATCGGCGGAGCGGCGGGGACGATGCTCTCGTTGGCGAACATCCCCGGTCTGCCGCTGCGTATCGCTGGATCTGGTATCGGAGTGCAGGCGCTCCGCAAGGTGGCACCGATGGTCCACCGGCTTGGGGTCTACGGGACGGCTTCCGGGGCCATTCGTTCGGCGCAGGAGGGCGGGGACGCGGGAGACATCGCCAAGGCGGCCATCCACGAGGGCGTCAAGCAGGGCGCTCTCGGCGTCCCGCTGTCGTTCATCCCCGGAGGAGGCGGCACTCTCGCCCACATCGGCAAGGACTTCGGGCTTGGGTATGGGATGTCTGCGGTTGGCGGCGGGAGCGTCAAAGAGAATCTGCTTGAGGGCGCTGGGTTCGCGGTGGCCGGTCGTGCGCTTGGGGGGCAGGGGCCGAATCAGAAGCCGCTGGCCGACCCTACGCGGGGGGCAAAGACGCGGGCGGCAGAGGCCAAGTTGGAGAAGGCGCAGCGCGAGGTCGAGGAAGCGCGAAAGGCGGAGGTCCGCGCCGGGATCAAGGCGTCCCGCCTCGGTACGTCCGGAGAGGCCAAGGGCAAGCCCGTCATCCCGCCGCGAAGCGTGGACGGCCGGAGCCTGAACGAAGCCCTCGGCATCCCCCCGGTTGTCGATCCCGTTGCGGAGGGAATCAAAGAGAGCCGCCTGGGCACGACGGGAGTTGCGGAGGGCTCGCCCGTTGTCCCGCCCGCCGGACCGCAGGTAGCGCCCAACTTCATTCCGGGGTTCACATCTCCGGTCGAGGCGGGCATTCGGGCGTCGAGACTCGGCGTTGGCGAAGGTCCGGCTCCGGTGATTCCTATCTCCGGGCCTCCGGTATCTTTTACCCCCGAAGTACCGGCGCCAGTTGCGGAGGGCATCGCGGCGGCACGCCTTGGGGTCGGGGCGGGGCCGGCTCCGACAATCCCTAGTTCCGGACCACCGCTATCATTCGTCCCCGGCGTTCCGGCTTTCGTTGCAGAGGGGATCAAGGCGGCCCAACTCGGACTCGGCTCATATGGGAAGCCCGCGCCAGCCGCCAAGGGGTCGTCGCAAAAGGCGCCGTCCATGACCGGGAACACCGAAGTAACGCTCGGCTCTGGCCTCGGCCCCCTTCAGGATGCGTTCAAGGGCTTCGGCATCGAATACACCGGGCCTAGCCGCGCAGACCGCGAAGTGCTGCGGGGCGGCGCTGCGGCAACCGGAACCGCGAAGTACGGCTCCGCCCCCGCGAACGAGAAGAATTACCTTGACATCGCCAACAAGGCGTTCATCGACAACAAGGACTTGGCTGGTCACGCGGCAGCGGCGTCAAGGGCGGGCGAGATCCACCCCGATGTCGTGGCCGAGTACAGAAAGCTGGCAGAAACCAACGGCGACACCGGACACGCGAAGTCCTCTGAGTGGCAGGACCAGCAGGGGACGCTCCAGGCCCACGCTGGAGGGAAGCCGGGGACCGAGGTGGACCGCGACCTGACTCATGTGATGGTCGGGACGCAGGAAGCCCGCATGGAGAAGGTCGCCTACGAGCGGAACAAGCTGGTCGCGCGCCTTAAGGAACTGGGCGTGGCTCCGGGGAGCAAGGTCGATCAGGTGGCGACCGCCGTCGCGGAGAACGTGTCCACGGAGGACGCTGCGGGTGGCGTGGCGATGGCGGCGGCCAAGCCGGAGGTTCAGGCGGCGTTGGCGGCCGGCAAGCTCAAGCCCGCCGATTCGGCCAAGGCCGTGCAGTTGGCCGTTGAGGCCCGCCAGAACTTCGACCGCTGGCGCGATGAGGTCAATGCCGTCCGCGCCAACATGGGCCTGCCCGAGATACCCAAGATCCAGAACTACGTTTCGTGGCTGCGATCCTCCGCGTTCTCAGACATGATGCAGGAGACTCGCGCTCCGTCCGGAGGCGGCGACGTTCCCGACTTCATCCACGGCAGCGAGGTCTTCAACCCCCGCGCACAGCATCGTGGCATGGTGGCGAAGTTCACCCGCGAGATGTCGCTGTCGAAGCTCATGGGCGCGTACATCGACATCTCCGCGAAGGATATGTTCTACTCCCCTGCGATCAGGCACTACCGTTCGCGGACCGCGCTGATGCGCGAGTTGGGGATGCCGAACCGGGCCGCTGACATCGACCTGATGGTGGACCACTCGTTTGACCTCAAGCCGCGCACGCTGTCGAAGGCGTTCAAGGCGCTGCCACCGGTCGGGCGCAAGGTGCTGGTGGACCCCGCGATCGCCGCGTACCGCAACTACGCCGGAAACGTGTTCTCGGTGAACCTGAAGTTCAACCTCCGAACTCAGGCGGCGGGGATGTCGATCGTTCCGGCGAAGTACGGGTTCAAGGCGACGGCTCAAGGGCTGGCCCTTGCCGCCAACCCAGAGTTCCGCGCCGCGCTGCGCCAGAACGCGCCGATCCGTCAGATGAAGACCATGATGGAGGGGCGCATGAGCATGCACGATGTCCCCTCCAACTGGGCCGACAAGTCCGTGCAGATGAAGAACGCGATGCGCTGGACGACGGATCGTATCGAGGACTTGACCGACAACGTTGGCGGAGGCGCGGCCTACGCCAAGGGCAAGGAACTGGGGCTGTCAGGGCGCGATCTGTGGGAGTTCGCTTCGGACGGAATCCAGAAAACCGCAGGCTACTACGGGCGCGAGATCCGTCCTTCGTTCATCGCGGCCAAGGAAATGCCGCTTGTCCAGCCGTTCATGAACATGATCTTCCAGATGGGCAACAACGTGCGCGAGATCGGAGCGACCAAGTACATCCCCGGCATGGATAAGGCGGTCGGGCAGTACGGGTACTTCGACACAGCCAAGATGGGCGGAGCATCCCCGCAGGCGGAGTTTGCCAAGAGGGCGGGAACGGCCCTGCGCTTCGCGGTCATCATGGGTGTTGTGGACGGAATCGCCGGTCACGGTCGCAGGCTCTACGGCGTGCAGGGTCTTGTCCCTGGCGCTGCGCTGATGTCGGGCGGAACAATCGGCGGCCTCGGCACGGGCGGGGACAAAGAGGGCCGTGCCTTCTACCAGCGGCTCATCATGGATGGGAAATCGGCGGCCAACACCTTCATGAAGACGGGGGACTTCCGTCCTCTGCGCCGTTACGCGCTGCTGTATGTGAACCGCTTCGGAGGTGGTCTGCAAGCGGAGAAAATCATTGAGACGATCGAGGCGTACTCGCATGGCGGACAGCACCTTAGCACTCCCGACAAGTACGGGAACCAGAAGGCGTTGTTCACGATGGAGGAAGACGAACTGTTGCAGTCGATCTTCTTCGGTCCCTACGAGACTCGGAGCGGACGCGCCTACTTGGCGAAATTGCGAGGGGAGAAGACTCCATGAACGGAGATTCCATGTCTGGTAAGCGCCTGGCCCTCATCCTTGCGTTGGCGTGCGCGGTTGGCCTGATGGGGGCGACGAAGCCGCGATATGGGGCGTGGCAGGTTGCGGGGAATTCTGGATATGGCCCTCAGACT
>Ga0172381_10001176_pt1 | contig 31449 bp, 36 predicted proteins | sample Leawel6488metaG_FD_119754 | JGI IMG/M metagenome (GOLD analysis project Ga0172381, IMG submission 119754) | Leachate microbial communities from a municipal landfill in Southern Ontario, Canada - Leachate well 64-88 metaG | ecosystem: Engineered > Solid waste > Landfill > Unclassified | place... | reverse complement strand
TTATCGATCGCTCTTTCTTCGCGGAACCTGCCGCAATATCCCTGGACGTCGCAGTCGCAGATCTCACCGCGCGCGATGTACTTTTCGAACAAGGGGCAACGGTTGTAATATTCGCAGACGATTGTCTTCAACATATTATAAATTGAGTTTCTTTTTAATTGCCATTAAATCAAATCCGACGATCACTTCTCCATCGATGATGATGACCGGGATCGTCATCTGCCCGGAAGACAGGATCAGTTCGTCGCGGCCGGTTTCCGTTGACGCGTCAACTTCGAGAAACTCCAGACCCTTAGCCTTGAAGAATTCTTTTGCGGTCTGGCAATATGGACAGGTGGGTGATGTGAATATTTTAATCATATGAGCCCGGACCTGGATTTGAACCAGGATCAACTGTTTACAAAACAGCGATTCTGCCGTTGAACTATTCGGGCAAATTTGCGGACGCCAGGGGGGCGACCCCCATACCGTTTGATCAGGACGGTAATCACCGGATCCGGCCGCGGCTTCAGCCAGCTAATCCCACCCGCACCCGGTAATCGGATACAAATAGTTTCGCTGTCCTATGCATGTGGTGGACGCTTGGAATTGCACCAAGGATTTTTGGCTTATGAGACCAATGGGTTACTGCTACCCTACGCCACCGTAAATTCCTTGCGAGATTGGAAGGCTTCGAACCTCCACCCTCTGGTTTTGGAGACCAGTGCTCGGCCATTCGAGCTGCAATCTCATAACAGTTTGGAGTTGGACAGGAGCCGCGGGCCTGTAACCTCTTCGTCCTCAGCCCGTAGAACTTAACGAGGTCATGATAATGTTTCAAGCCGCTGTCAAAAATATCTCCAAACTGGTTTTGACCCGGTAGCATGCGAGGCTTTCCGGAATCGGTCAAAGGAAGTACTGCCAACTTCCTTGCTGCGGGACTCAGAATCGAACTAAGATTTATTGGTTCAGAGCCAATCGGCCTACCGTTAGCCGATCCCGCAATCAGCCGCCCTATTGGCTGGCTGGTTTTTCTGTAAGTTTTTCTTCGATGTACTGCGCTTCCGCTTTCGTAAACTTATCTTTGCTTGAATTGTAGAGCGCGGTGTCGTGCGACGTGACGATCCGTTCCATCAAGACATTCTTATCAAGAAGACGGACGTCGGTATCGATCATCGATTCGAACAATTCTTCGATCTCCAGGTCAACGTACATTCCCAACGAGATGCATTCTGCGCTCGGGCATTTCACGCCGCCCTTGATGATCTCGTCATAAAATACCTGTCGCCCTTCCTTGACCACGTCTTCCAGCCGGTATCCGGCGCGGACGACTAGGGTGTGGATGCCGGCAAATTCCAGCGACAAGGCATAAACCTTGGGCTTGAATACTTTCCGGCGTAGGCGCTGTACCAGTTCTGAAAAATTCATATCAATAGTGAAGTAAATATTTGACGGCTTCCTTGAACCTGATCCCTTCTTTTTCCATGATATAACGGATCGTGTTCCCATGCCAACCGCAAGACCAGCAACGCACCGAATTGTCTTTCTTGAACCACCAGAGCGTCTTGCTTTTCTTGGCTTCGTGGAACGGGCATTTGATTTGCCGGGTCCGGGTGAACGGCAGCAATCGATCAAATGATATGGCTTTGGCCGCGGCAATTTGTTCATCGGGAATCCGTTCCGGCTTCTGGGAAACTTTCCCGGCCGCTATGTCTTCGATGAAAGATCTGGCCATCACCAGCCGATGCAGTTCGCGCTGTTTATCATCGTAGCCGTTGATATCCAGCACCGCTTGCCTGAGCCACAACGGAACATCGGCTTTGCGGCCCTCATCGTATCCCTGGATAATAGCTTTGGTTTCCCGCGCCAGCTTGCCGATCTTTCCGTTGACCCATTCCAGTTTATATTTGGCGACTGGGAAGCTCGCCTCAATTTCTTTTTTAAACTCAGCCATCTTAGGCCGGTCGTTTTCAACTGACTTATGCCAGTCTTGCTCCAATTCATCGATCGTCTTTTCGATTTTATCATTCCACGAGAAGAGAAAACTTTCCTCTTCGTCGTTAATGACGCCGGCATTATACAGCGTGCTCAAGAATCCGTGCGACTTGGCGACGTATGTATTCAACCGTTTCAAATATTCTTTTCGTTCTTTAGTAATCATAAACGAGTGGCTGGCCCCGCCCAGAAATTTAAGGCGGCGATTGAGCGCATACCGTTCCTTGCTCGTTAGAGTAGGGCGGCAGTCCCATGGGGCATAGCTAATAAAATATAGTCAACCGCCCGGCCAGGTTGCGAATAAAACTGACCGGACGGTCTCGCCTCTGCCGCGCACCGCCAGACTAGGCGACTTCTGCTTGAACCCAGATGAGATCGTCCTTGTTGACTTCTGAGTTCTCTACAATGCGGACCGGAGTGTTCGCCGCCAGAACGCGGATAACTTTGCCGGTCATCCCCGCGACCACCCGGAAGTTCACACGCTTGGTTGTTTTGCCGTCGAGAATATATTCTTTGGCAATGTATCCAATGGTTCCGGTTGCAACGTTCGGAAGATCGTTGATCACAAACCATGCTTCGAAAGGCATATAGTCCCGGAATGGAACTTTGAAGATGCCTTTGGCATGGGCGTTGATACCCCAGGAATTGATTCCGTAAAAATAATCCTGGTCGTAACCGATGAGACAAACGGCATGCCCCCAGATCTTTTCCCCTTCGGCCGGTTTGCGGATCACCTCGCCGCGCCAACCTTCATTGGTGCCGCGGAATCCGGCAAGCACCGAGCCATAAAGGAAGATCGCTTTCTTGATTTCCTCGGCCGTCAGCTTGTCAATGATGACATAGTTGCCAATTTTGTACGGCGTCGGATCTCCGCCCAATGCCGGGACCGCGCCCTGGTCTTGCAGGATTTTCAAACCCTGGCGGAAGTATGTCCCTTCGACGCTCGGAATGCCGTCTTCCTTTTTGCACTGCTGATAGATCCAGTCGCCATTAAAAACAATGGTATTCCGCTCGCGCTTTTCCTTGTCCTGCTTGATATATGCACAGGAATGGCCGACACAACTAGGCATTGATCTCTGGTTCGTCACCGCCAGGTCGAACACTGGCAGCATTACTTCCGGGATGCGTACAGTTTCCGGGGCCACGGCCGACATCGGGAAGTCGTGAAGATCCACCGGCGACGGGACCAGGCCCGACGGCGGGATCTCGTTGATCTGAACTTGTTCTTGATTTGGTTCCATTGTTTTGATTGTCCTGAGATTTTACCTCAAGGATTTTTAAAATTTTTGGCTGATTACAGATCTGCTCGACAAGCGATCTTATAAATAACAGCAAGGCGCACATGAACAATCCCGCGGCGATCGATTCTTGCCATACTTCAAACATCAAACTGGCAAAAATGATCAGGCCAATTAACGTCATTAAATTGAAAAGGTTATCAGTCCACCGGTTCGATCGCCACTTCGATCCTGGGGATATCTTCCGACCAGATCTTCCTGGTCGAATGGGCGACGATCTGTTTATCATCGACATAAACATGACCGGTCATGCTGTCATACAATGCCTTTTCAAGATTATCCAGATCCATCCGCGATATACATGGTTTGCCGTGAAGCTCTCTGCGTTTTTTGTTAGGGTACGATTTGGGAATCTGAATATAGAAAGTAACATCAAAGTTCAGCGCGCCCGGGAGCATCAGTTGCTCTCCCTTGGAAACAAGTTTTTCCATTTGCTTGCGAAACTTTGAATATGTTTTCCCGTAATATGTTCCCCACCTAGTTACACGCGGACGGGAAGCCGGAACCGGAGCGATCATATAAGTAATCTTGTGCACCATATAGTCTTATTTTATCACTAACGGGCAAAAGCCGAAACTAATCTTTGGGCATCCCAGGGATACGAAGATTATGGGCTGCCTTGGGCACAACTTTTTTCTTGGCCGGCTCTGGCATCGGGATCGAATGTTCCGGCGCTTCATCAAGCTGCTGTTCGATTTCAAAGAAGCGCTTGTCCCGGTACATCATCCGGACCTTCTTGTTTATCTGCCCGGTGCGCCGGTGTTTTAAAATCTTAATGATCGACTCATCGTTGTAATCCCGCGTGCCTTCGGTCATCATGCGATGAACCGCGAATACCGCATCTGATTCCTGGCCGATGAATGAACTATCCCGGAGATCGGCAAGACATGGGGCCCGGTCTTCGCTCGGTTGTTTCGTATGGGAGATCATGAAGATCACCACATTCAGGTCGATGGCCATGCGCTTGAACTGGCGCATGATCGAACCGATTTCCATCGACGGATTGTTCGAAGAAATGTCCAAGACGAAATGCAGATGGTCGATGAAGGCAATCGAAACGCCATACTTCAACTTGGCTTCAATGATCCTTTCCCTGATCCAGGGCAATGCATGGCCGGTCATCGACAAAGGCATATAAAATGCCTTGGTGTTATCCGGCAGTTTCGCGAAAAAGTGCGATGGCGAAACTTCGAATGAAAACCAAAGCGATTTATTTCCCTGGTCTGAAAGGTTCGCAGTCAGGGTTTGGCAGAACGATGTCTTGCCGTATCCGGTGTAACCGGTAACGACAATCAGTTCCCCTGTCTGGAATCCTTCAGTGAGCCGGTCGAAATCACGGAGGTTGGAATGAAAGGCTTTTGGAGGCGTAAGCTTTGAGATGATCTCCTTCATCTCATCGGAGGAAATTATCCGGTCATCTCCGGCATAACTTTCCAGCCGTTTCTCCTCCAGCATTTTCAAATGTTCTTCGGTGGCTTTAATTTTTATTTCTTTCTCAGGCATTGGCGCGTTTGGCTTGCCAGGCGTTGATACTGAAATCACTCATTGCCGCGGCCAGCGTTATTGCGAATGTCCCATGATCGCGGCGCAAATATAAATCGATGACTTCTTTTAACTGTTCTTTATTGAAATACTGCAAGCGCTTCTTGACGATCGCGCTGTCCCGAGGCCAGGAGACCATCGGTTGAAATCCTTTTAACTGCTCGCAATACTGGACAAAGTTTATGATCACATCTTTGATCGCGCCTTTCTCCAGTTTAACGCTCGGATCTTCTTGCTTCTCTTCGTCCGCGGCAACGATCTGTTTAACATCGTCGCCGACGGAAGGCGCCGCTTCCTTTGGCTTCCATCCGTAACGCCAGAATTCGATCGTCTTGGCATTGATGGAAAATTCCACTTCGCGTTTGCGCTTCAAGTATTTGAATCCCCGGACTACGTTCTCCAGATTTCTGAGTTCCGACAATGCTTCTTCCATGGTAACGGATCCGATACCGGCCCCGTTCAACCTGGAGATAACAAGCGCGGTCAGCCGGATCATACCCGCCGGCATCTTACCGTCAAGAACATAGCCGGGAACTTGGTAATAAAAACTATTGTTGATCATAATTTTTTACTGCCTCGTCCAAAGCTTCAATGCCGGCGAGAGTATTATTGGAATGCAATTCTAATAAACTGTGAGAGATCCGGTCGATCTGATGTTTTGATAAATCAAGACTCGACATGGCGCGGCGGTATTCATACAGTTCCTTCCACTTTTCCGCGCTACGCGACATGTGCGACAGGTAATCCTTGCAATCCCGAAGTTCTTTATCCAGGGCTTCGAGATCGTTAATTGCCTGTTTGAGGATTGTTATCACCTTCATTTGGTTTTGAGATATGATCCACTGTCAACAATCCCCGGAAAGCATTGTTCTGCAATAACGTTGATAGCAAGGTAACGATCGCATTCTGGTTCCCGATGATTTGGTTTAAAGTATTTTGCAACTCGTCGGCTTCAATGAATTCAATCTGACGACGCTCCGACCAGCCTTGGCCTCGGCTCGGTTGGATCAGAACTTCATCATTTCTATGCTCCAGTCTCAGCAGCTGGCTTGCTGTCACCATCGGCTGCGGGTGCATGTTCTTCAAGATTTCCTGAAGCATGGTCACCAGATCCACTGCCGTTTGGCTCTGTTGGCTTGATGCCATCATTTAATTGGGCGGCACATTCCGTTTTGCGATGGGCAAGAAATGCCATCGCCGCTTTCTGGCAAGCTTCGCAAAGATCGATGTCGACTTTCTCGACTCCGATTCCTTGCGGCGTCATCTTCGCTTTCATGAAACTGATGACTCCGGGATATGATCCGTTGCGGACTTCATCCACGCAGACGTCACAATACATTTTTGTAGCCATTATTTTTTGTCGGACTTGCGCCGGTTAATTTTATTCACGACCTTTTGCAAATAGTGATTGCTCAACTGGTGCGTGTTCTTCATGAACTCATACTTCTTGTGTCGGGCGGCGGCTTTCGCAGCTCGCCGCATATGCATCGCTTGGACCAATTTTGTATTTTCTTTGTTCATATTATGCTTCACCCATGCTTCTGCCTTCTTCCTTGGTTTTGTTTCCAGGAACTGCGAATGGCATTTGCATTGGTAACTTGATCTTGGGCGCAGAACCTGGTCTTTGTTTTTCTTGCGGCGGGGCACAGTCGCCTTCCGGAATAACGAAATCTTCTTCGGTTACTGGCGGGATCTTATCCCCGGGTCCGGAAACCGGTTCGGTTTCGATCTTGGTGCTTGAGATGCTGGCCATCATATCGGCGCAAACCTGCGGCGACATGGTGGAAATTGTCAGTGCCTTGTCTTTGATCTGGACCATGACAATGATCGCGCTGTCTTTTTTCATCACGCCCTGGACTTCCCAGAAATTATTCTTGTAAGTCCCGAGCACTACAGTCGATTTATCGTCAAGATTGATCGGCTTGAAGATTGTTTTACATAGGATGGAATCCCCCAGCGGCGCCAGATACATCATCGGCCCCAGGATTTCCTGGCCGCTTTCCGATTGACTCTGCAGGAGTATAATCGTTCCCGTCTTCAGCCCCGTCCTCGGTGTTGGTTTCTTCGTTTGTGATTTCGCCATCTTGGTTTCTGCGGTTATGTTTAAATTTACGGACGTACGCTTCCCAAGCTTTGTGTTCTTTGCATTGGGGCGAAGTGCCCGACGAACCGCAGTCAGGACATCGCCACATAAGGAATTCATTTTCATGTTTGCAATCGATCAAGGCATCCTCGTCTTTGCCGTGGTGTTTAAGCACGGACCAAAGATCGTTGACCGACAAAGTCTTGGCTTTGTTCATCCATTCCTCGACTACTTCAGGATCGCGCTCAAACTCCAACTTCCGCGCGACGATCTCGAGCTTCGTCCATCCGATTGCGGTAAGTTCCTCGGTCTTGCGCTGGTGCGTTTCGACAAAGATGGAGAAGACACGGATCAAGATATCGGCAATCCGGCGCCTGGCTTCCGGAGTCCGGCCCGGCAACTGGATATCGGGGCGATTGCAGAACTCTGCCCAAGTCACCCTCCGGGAGGCATCTTCCCCCCGGTAGGTCTTGTCGCTTTTGATATCCAGTAATGTCGATCCGGCTTGCAAGAATCCCGCGTTGGAAATGGAGAGCGCTTGCTTCAACTTTTCGACAAGGTTGAAGTGGCGCTCTGCCAATGTGGCCATTTCCGGTTCGGTCAATTCCGTTTCAGGTGTTTCAATTGATTGGTCCATATTAGAACGGGATATTTTTAACGTCGACTTCGTCTTCATCGTCACCGACGTTGATGGTCTTTAATCCTTTCAATCCCGGATCATCAGGGCTCTGGCCTTCGTCCTGGGACTGATAGTTGTTCTTGTCGATTTGCTTGTCGGCGTGCTGCAATTCTTCCTGGTCGATTTCTTCTATCGGGCCCTTGGCTTGCTGGGCCGCAGTAGATTCGTCGGCCATGCGGATTGCGTTGGCAACTTCTCTCACTGCCGGCGCGATATCGACCAACGGAACTGAATCGCCCTTGGCAAAGTCGATCACTTCATAGACCAGGCCGCCGTCGCTCTTCTCGTTGTGATGGGTGCACTTGGTTACAAACCCGAAGATATGTTCCGACGGGCTGAACTCTTTCATGTAGTCAAAGTATGAACCCAGTCCTTTTCCCTTTACGCTCAGCTTGCAAATCTTGTCGCCGTACATGACGTAAAGGTACTTTGTGATTTTAAGGTTAGCTTTCGCATTGCGCTCGCGCAATTCATCGGTGTTACCGAAGTCGATGTTCTGCGGCTTGCCTTCTTTGCCATACTTGACGAACAAGGCAACCCGATCTTTCTTGGTATTGTGTTCGGTAGTGTAATATGAATTCGCGGATTTGGGCCCGGTCTTTTCATACGCTCTCAAGAGCTGCCTCACTTTCAAAATGATCACGCTGATCGTTTCCCCGAGCTCCTGGACGGTGAAACTTCCCTTGTCGTCCTGTAAGATCATCGAGAAATGGCCGTTATTGCCATTGAACTTGATCACCGGCACCGTGTAGCGGAACGGGCGCTGTTCTTTTTCGCCGGAGAGTTCGGAAAGTTCCTTGGCCAATGCTTCGTTTTCTTTTGTTTTGTCGAATGTATCCATATATGTTTGGTTAATTGGTTAGAATTTATTGCAATTTTTTCAAGTCGTTGACTCTTACCAGCCCATGGGCTTCGACAAGAGCACACGTTTCAGCGTACGGGCAGAAATTGCACTGCCAATCACGCTTCGCGATCTTGGGAAAACGTTCATCGGCCCAATGGTCATTCAAGAAATTAAGTTCTTCAACCACTTTCTCGAAATGACTGTCATTGAATTCGATGGCGTATTCCTCCCGGACTCCTTCACCGCGGTCGCAGTAATAGATCCGGCCTTCTTTTAACTCATCCGCGCAATCGATCTGGAACATTACTTTTGTCCCATCGGCCTTTGTGATCTCGCATTGCTTTAACTTGCGGATGAAATAAATGTAGGATGCCAACTGCATTTTTTGGTGCTGCTCGATTTTCTTCTCCAAAGGTTTCTTGGCGCGGAACTCGAATGCTTTGGACTTCTGGGTTTTGATATCCACCAGTACCGGCTTTGTCCTTAATAGCGCCAGGATATCAAACCTTCCGGAGTATCTCGATTCGGGATCTCTCAATGATCCTTCGGAAGCGATCAATACTCCCATCTTATGCGCGGCTTTCTCTCTCCATTCATGGCCGGCATTGCCTTCTTGCGCGGCAACCCGATCACGGGTGCGCTTAGTCCCTGTCTCCGGGATGTTCAACCGGCGGAAGAAATTCTTGCGGCGGCACATTCCCAGACTGCTGGCATACCACCAATCGTTATCGGTGTGGCCGTTCTTGAAATCCCGTTCATTCTGAACCAGGAAGTCACGGATTACGCGGTCAAATGAATCATACTCGTTTGGTTCCATTGGATTTTATTTTGTGTTGCCTTGTAATGCGGGCAAGCTTATCAACCAAAGGTTTGACTCCGTTGACCAGCGCGTCCTCACGACGTAACAATTGACGGTAACGCGATTCCTTCAGCTTAACAATTCCTTTACCTTGTTTGGATGTCATATTCCTATTATAGCTTACCAAGGATAGGTGTCAAGTTTTGCCTTAATTACTCTATCCAGGGTGTCATATCTTAATTATATTCTGCCCCAATAAGATGTCAAGTACATAGTTATCCACAGCTTTTGATCTTATTTTTTCGGATCAGGACAGGCGGCTTCTTGCGCTTCGGTATAATTCTTCAAACTGTTGAAGGCTGCCTGGCCGTTGCGGATATCGAAGAAGCTTCCGGGTAATTTGTCCAAGGTGCCGATCACTTCTTTTTCATAGGCAAAGTATAGTTCGTCCTCTTTCCATTCCCCGGAATAGCTGCGGACGCCGTACTCGTTGATCAAGATCATGTCGCCAACTTTTAGGAAGTCAACTTCCGGTCCGATCGCCACCAGTTTACCGATGTACCAGCGCCCGACGCGCATGCCATCGCTCTGGCCTTCCTGCGGCGCCAACCCGTAAATGGTTGATGGCAGCACCAGGAGTTTGTTCCGGGGTTTGATCCAGGTGAACGCGACGTTCTTTTTCAATGGAGTTACTTTCTGGCCGGTGTATTTCATAGGATGTTGTTGATTATGGTTTCCACCACGCGGTTCTGCTGGGCCGCGGTCAACCCGGGATAGATCGGAAGAGAAAGCACTTCTGATGCTGCCTTATCCGCCTCCGAGAACTTGATGTTATAGTCCGGAAGATGGCTGAAAGCGCGCATCTTATTCAATGGCGTTTTGTAGTAGATCGCCGATTGAATATTATTCTGCTTCAAAATCTGTTCTATCATATTCCGATCCTTCAGTCGGATCGTATAGACATTGTGGACCGGAGAAACATTCGCGGATGGCGTAACACCGGCATAATGGCTCAGAAGCCCATCATACCTTTGAGCCTGGAGCCGCCGATCGGCAATGAATTGTTCGACATGTGACAATGCCTGAAGCAAATAAATCGCGTTGGCCGCATCAAGGCGCGAATTGCAACCGACAATCTCATGGGTATACCGGTCCCTCGCGGAAGCGCCATGATTTTTAAGCAGCAATAATTTCTCAAAGACCGCTTCATCATTGGTCGTGATCATCCCGCCGTCGCCGATCCCGCCCAAAATTTTTGTCGGATAGAACGAGAAGCAGCCGCACTTACCGGCGGCGCCAACCTTAACTTCCCGGCCGCCGTATTGGAATGATGCTCCCAAAGCCTGGGCACAATCCTCGATCAACAGCAGATCCGCCTTGGCGCAGACCTGGCGCACCGCGGCGATATTGCCCGGATTGCCAAAAAGATGAACATAGACCACGGCTTTGATCCGCCCAGTGGTATCATTGTGCAGAAGATCTTCCAACAAGACAGGGTCGATACAATAGTTCTTGGGATCGATATCCGTGAAAACAGGCTGCGCGCCCGCCAACGCGATCGCTCCGGCAGAAGCAAAGAATGTAAAAGGTGAAGTCACGACCGCGTCGCCGCACCCGATTCCGTTTGCCTTTAAAGCAAGGGTGATGGCGTCGGTACCCGAAGCCACCGAGACGGCGAACCGCGTTCCGATATAATTTGCAAAGACATGTTCAAATTGAGAGACGGCATCGCCCCCGATGAACAGACCGCGGTCATAAATACTTTCGAACAATTTAAAAAAAGATTCCCTAACGATTTGGTTCGGAAGAGACGGGTCAAACAATTTAATTTGGTCCATAGATTATTGCTTACGCAACGGTTAATAATTCATTATACAACAAAACGGCGGAAGGCAACAACCCCAGGGTGTCACCCGCCGCCGTCAGTTTATATATTACCCGGCTACTTCCCGGCTTTTGCGTCCGATCCCGAGCACTTGCTCGACCGGAGTTATCAAAGACTTGAAGATCAGGAATGCCGCACCAAGCGCCTCGACAAACAATATTCCGAGGTTAGCTAAGGAGAAGTTATTCAAGCTCAACAAGGTGTAGAGACTCACGACAAAAGCCAAGATCAACGCCGTCCACTTCTTGCGCAGGTCGGTGGCCGCCAGCCATGGCACGAGAAGGAATATCTCGGCCAGGACTGACGTCACCAAACCGGTGATTACGATGACATCTAATTGAATCATATGGTTTGGTTTTAATTTACACTAACGAGTGCTATAACAAGGCGAATTGCCAATGTTAATTCTCAGATCAAACTCATCGACCGCGTGTTGGCCATCCGCATCCAAGAGGATATGATATCCCCTTCTCACCGGAATGATCACGCCTGGAATACCAAGAGCTTGACTTGATGCAATCACATTCCCGGACTCATCATAGATGCTGTAAATAGAACCAGCATCTGCGACAAGGGCTTTATCGTTTACCGTCACTGAAGTGATATACCCATTAAGCTTGATTTCTTTAAACCATTGCAATAGATTATCCACCCCGGTACAGCGACAATTTTGCCTGGCAATCGGATGCGACAAACTTTCAGAGCGGCGGTCTTCGATCTCCGGGCCAGCAACATTATATTCTTCAGCCCGCAAATACGCACCAACCGCAAGTTGGTTGATTACCGTATGGGTGCGCGTTTTTGATGAACTTGAAGAACTGCTGCTTACCGAAGCCGACGACCATGACGATGACGAATAACTGCTGCTCGAAAAACTGCTGCTCGATGACGAGAAACAACTCGAACTTGAACTGAATGAACTGGAGCTTTCCGAGCTCGAAGACGATGAAACCGACTCAGAAGACCAGCTCGATGAACTGAAGCTCGACGAAGAGCTGCTTTCGCTCGACGATGAAGACGACACACTTACTGATTCGGAACTCGAGCTTGATTCCGACGAAGACGACGACGATTCGCTTGAGCTGCTGAAACTCGACGACGACGAAGAGAAACTTACTGATTCAGAACTTGAACTCGACGACGAAACGCTTTCGCTTTCAGAGCTTGAAGAAGAACTTGAAAAGCTCAGACTCGAACTACTGCTACTGAACGAAGACGAGCAGCTCGACGACTTCGACCGCGAATGCGATGACGACGATGAGAACGAATACGAACTCGAGCTATGGGAACTCGATATCGACGACTTCGAAGACGACGATGAGCTGCTAAAACTCGAAGAGCTCATGGACGACGAACTCGAGAATGACGATGACGAGAAGCTGCTCGACGATCGGCTGCTGGACGAACTTGAATACGAAGAACTTGACCGGCTCGACGACGACGAGGAGGACACGCTCTGCGAAGACGAGGAGGAACTGGATGATGCTTCCTGCAGATAAGCACCAGCCGCGACTTGTAATACTTCAATTGTTGCCATATTTTTTGTTTTACTTTACGCGACCTTTCACCACTTACGCAATACGAGGTTGATCAGGAATGAAAGGGCGGTGGTTATACCGACGGAAATGACCGCGGTCTTGCCTTTCATTTGATTCTGCTCACCCTCCAGGCAGATAATCCTCTTGCCGAAATCCTGAATATTGGCGTCGAGTTTCTTATCCATCTGTTGAATGATCCCAGTAAGCTCGCCGATTTTGCCTTTGAGCTCGCCTAACTCCATATAGATGGAAGTAATGTCTTTCATGTTATTCGGGCAAACTGGCAGATGATGAAGAACTCGACCGGCTCGAGGAAGATGAACTGCTGCAGCTCAGGCTGCTTGAGACCGACGATGACGATGACATCGACGACGACGAACAGGAGGAACTGCTGCTATTCGAAGATGATGAGCTTGAACTCTCCGAGCTCGAACAGCTTGAGCTGGAGCAGGACGACGGGCTGCTGGAAGATGACGACGATGAAGACCATGAGCTTGACGAGCTCGAGTATTCATTCTTCCACGCGGTCCGGTATACCTTGAATTTCAAGCGATGCAATACTGGTTTGTCTTCGATCGTCGCGGTGAATTCAATGACGTATTCTCCCGTCTCGTCCGGGGTGAAATACACGCCATAGATTCCCGTGACAACCAACGTCGGAACTCCCGACTGGACCAGCTCACCCCTGAGATTCAAAATCGAATAGTTCGGACTGACCGGCTCGACCAATAATTGGTCAAGATTTTTGAACGAACATTCGAAGTAAGCCGTATTTCCGTTCTCGAATTTTTTGATTGTTTCTGCTGCCATAAGTGTGTTTACACTGATTATAGGTGCGACCTTTAATTAAACTGCACCCGGGGAGGCGGCGATTGCCGACCGTCCCGGAAGCGGTTTAAGGCGGAGTTGAAGAATCGCTAGAAGAAGATGAGCTCGATAAAGATGTACCGTGGAGAATATAATAGATCGGACTACAGTCGTGTATAAGATATTCAACATTGTCTATGTACCTACGGATAATATCTATTGTTGGTTCGTCTGGTAACATTGCTAAATAAAAATTAGAAACCAATTCATCATCCTCAGCTTCAATCCAAATCGTATGCTCACTGTTTTGTTCAAGCACCAATGGTTCTAAGAATTCAAACAAGATATCTGTCTCTTCATTGACTGGAATAGAATCAAGAAGAACTGGTTCCGATTCGGCAATTAGTTCGTTTCTTATATCAGAATAGATACACGCCCTTATCGGTCCGGTACAACCATCATTCTTTTTAATCTTTATTTCTAATAAAGTTGGCAATGCCGATTGTGTTGGATAGAATGACCATCCATATTTTCCAGCAAAAGTAAATTCAGACCAATACCCTACCTCACAAAGATTTCCAAAAATATTATCAACAGCGCCAACAGCAAATCCTACTACGTCAGTACGGTCAAGAGATGAACTTGAAGACGAAGTTGAATCTGAATGTGAATTTGACGATGAAGATGAAGTAGCTTCTGCCAACATGCAAAACCAAAGCGGGTTATCTGTTCCTTCATAACCAATCAATTCTAACGGAACGCTGCCTAAGCGATTCCAAGTATATACAGGCGGAAGATCAACCTGAATAAAACTAATGTATCCAGAATAACCTTCGACCGTTTCAACAGTCCAAATATAATTTATGCCTTGTATAATTTCAGGACCATTGATAAACGAAAGCTGGACAGTTTCGCCTAATGCAAATCCAGAAATATCAGTCGCTTCTGATGTTCCCAATAATTCTCCCAGAATACCTTCACCTTCAGTAGAATAAATATTTATTCTTATCGATCCTAAGTAAGAATTTTGGCTATTGTTGCTTAGTTTCAATAAGAAAGTTGATGCGATTCCTGATCTTTCTGCGGTAAAAACATTTCCCAATTCATCTTTTGGAGTTATGTCTACTAACCCTATCCAATCTAAGTCAGAATCCACAGCCATTGCCGAACCTAAAATCAATGAAGAGTTTATAGAATAGCTGGAGCTGGAACTCAAATTTTCGTTTACACCTTCCAATTCATAAACCGCGCAAGATTCGTTTTCATTGATTACTTGACCAAGAAGAGTTGTGAACATGTACTCAGTTGTCAATTCATCGGAAGCACCAAGGGTAATATAATTATCGTTTTCTGGTTCACCTTCGCCGTCAAACATATACACCAAGACAAAAGCATATTGCTGACCTTCGATCAAAGCATCATAATCCTGGCCATCCACAAACAAAAACTCAATTTCTTGTTCCCCTGTTTCCAAATCATCTATGAGTATTAGCGATTCACACTGCATGATCGGCTCTTCGCCTTCTTCATTATCAGTAATCGGGAAGACAATCGCGCCGATCATTCCAATCGATCCTTCCGGTTTTGTTATTGTCACGCGAAGTGCTTTTAAATAATCAGTTTTGAGGGCGGTGAATTCATATCCGCGCATGAAAATATGATCACCGTCATATATTCCAAGCGGTTTTTGGGTTGTGATTGGGCCGTTATTAAATCCAAGCAAGCTTCCGGCGCTCATAGAACTGGAAGAGCTGCTGGAAGATGAAGAACTTGTTGATATCAACGAGTTTGAAGAGGACGACGAAGACCATTCGCCTTTCCAAGTTGATCTTTGGATAACAAATTTCCAGCGGATGGCCACGCTTTTGCCGTCCACCCCGCCGGTGAATTCAATGACATACTGGCCGACTTCGTTGGGAGTATGATAGCAATAATAGTTCCCTGTCGAGTCCGAAAGCGGCTCGCCTTCCTGGATAACTTCATTTTTAATATTAAATATCCGGTAATACGGCGCGCTCGGGTCAGTTAAAACTTGATCCAGGCCACGGAAAGAACAGTCAAATCTGACTGTATTCCCGGGTTCATATTTTTTTATAAGTTTATTGGCCATGGATTTTAAAACTAACTACTCGCACTGGAGGATGAGCTGGAAGAACTGAACGACAATGAATTCGAGCTGTAACTCGATGACTCCGAAGCATGTTCGCCTTTCCAGCTGATCCGGCGCACTGAAAATTTCTTTCTCTGTTTCAATGATTTTGAATCAACCCCACCGGTGAATTCAACCACATATTCCCCGGTCTTCGTCGGCGTGAAATAAAATCCATAGACACCTTCGGATATCCGGACAGGTTCTCCCGATTGGACTACCTGGTTTTTGATGTTGTAAACCGAATATGCCGGCCCGGAAGGGTCGGATATTCTTTGATCCAATGCCCTATAAGTGCAGGTGAATTGGATCGTGTTTTTGTTTTCAAAACCTTTGGCTAATTCAATCATTCTATTCCATTAGGAAATTCAAACCCGCCGTTGTGCATGTCGAATGCCCCGGTCCCGTAAACCCTGGCGCGGGAACTACTCGACATTGAACTGCTGGACGATGATGTTGATGAAGACGATGACGAGGACGACTGGTAAACATACGACCAATACTGGTATGGATAATCAGTATCAAGCGTATAGCAAGTTGACCAGAACATCGCGAATGTTGCTCCTACGTTTACCAATTCCATCGATATGCCTGCGGCGCTTTCCCATAATTCGATCAACGGATCGTCAAAATCTTCCCACTCACCGTTGATATATTTACGACAGACCGATCTTTGCGCGGTATAATAACCCATGACCGGATCAAGAATTATGTCGTTATAGGAATATTGCAAAACCAATTCACTATTGACATAAGCCAAAGCAATGGTCGTAAAAGCCTGGTACGACTCTTCAAAATCCTTGGGCGCATCGATACTATAAATCTCAACCGGACCAGATTCAGTCATTTCCCAAACAACCAATTCGGTATAAGTGATTGCTCCGATATAAACCGTCCCATCCGGCGCGACTTCTAAAGCCGCACCATTGAATCTATCGGCATCAAAGCTTCCAACTGTTTCTGGAGAATTCCATTGCCTATCGGTTTGGGAAAAATACCCGACATTTTCAACCCATTCGCCAGTATCTTTGTCCATTCCATAAGAATCAAAAATCAAATGGATATTATCATCAATGATTTTCGCTTCCTCGATATAGAGCTCCGCAAATTCATCTTCGTAAATCGTTTCCGGAGACAGGAACCCTACTCCAGGGACATATTTAGTTTCAACAATTCTGTCGCCGTTGAGAGTAAGGCTGTCAGATCCCTCCAAGCAGTGGAGAATATCGTCAGAATCGACAACTAAATAATAAGAATTTATATCAGACTCTGCCTGAATGGTTTCCAATTCAATTGAATCCCAAAGGCCATGGAAGAAGAAATTATAATAGACATAAATATATTCTCCGCCTTCATATAAATAGGTTTCATCCGATGTCATCACATAAATTGTTCCATCTGAAGCTACGGCAAGCACCGGATCGATATCAATTTCATAAGTTTCAAAATCAAAGTCCAAATCCTGCGATTCCCAATTGACACCATCAGCGGAACGCTCCAAACGAAGATACTCTTCTTCCGTGTCTTTTTCGCTATAATGATAGACCGTATAATAATATCCGTTTGAATAGACGACATGTCCTTTGCTATAAATTCCGGCCATGTCGCTGATCTGGACCGCTCCCGGAATCCGGTAATTTTCAAATGGTTCGTAGTTTTCCGGCAACTCCGTAACCGCGGCCCATTCCTTGCATGAAAGTTCCTCCGGGTCGAGCATGTTTATTTCCGACCAAAGGATAACATCGCGTTCATCCAACTTAGCCATTTCAAAATCAGATGAAAGTGTTTCATGCCAATGTCCGATCGTAACCGGATAACTTTCGCCGCCGTTGCCAAACTTTATCTGAGCAGTGCAAATTTTTGCTGATGTAAATTGTATCTCAGTATCTTGTTGGTACCCATTCATTATAACCACATAACCAATCCGGATATCGTTTGAGTCATGGACAACAATCGATACCTTGTTAAAATATTCAGTCGGATCGGGTTGATCATAATAATCTCCATAGATCAAAGCATAGACAGTCCCGCTTTCATAATTGTCGCCTTCAATCGTAATTTTTAAAACGTTTATTTGACCATCCTTATTCTGCAAGGCAATCACTGGCAGATCGTTCAACAAATCTATTGCGATTCCTGTAATGACCTGATCACCATTATCTGAAAAATTTGTAACTTGCCAAGAAGATCCCCAAATGCCAGAGGTCCTTTTTACTGCATTCACATAACAAGTACCATAACCATTGGTAACGTGATTCGTGTAAACCAAATGCAGATCGTTGTTGGAATCGATCGCAATCTTGAAATACATATCGGTATCACTGCTGACGTTTGTGATTTCTTGATAATCGGCCAACCCGTTTTCAGCCGACCAGGAATAATAATCAAGGTAAAGATCTCCATCACTGCTGAAAAGCATTACCAAATGCATTCCGCCGTCGGAATCAACCGCGACTTTCGTTCCGGACTGGTAACCTTCTTCGAATGCGCAAAATTCTTCCATGATTAAATTGTCCCAAGTCCCATGGAAGACAAACATTCCGTTTAAATAATCGGAATTGCGTTGCGCCATTACCGTCACGATTATCTCATCGTTAGGCGCGGTGAATATTTTTAAAGTTTGATAGGTGTAAAGATCGAAATCAAAGTCCAAATCCTGGTATTCAAAAGTTTTACTGGCATCAAAAGACCGCCCGATACCAAGAAATATAGCATCTTCCGTTATCCTGTTCGCCTGGATATAAATCACTTTCTCCGGAGAAACTGCGATCTGATGATCGGAATCGACTGACCAAGGATAAGCATAAGCATTCCCGAATCTAACTGCGGTCGCTTTCGCGGGGCGAGTATCTTGGAAATAATCAGGATTGGCATATTCCTGTTCCATCCACATGGCGCCATTAAGGTACCATTGGTCCAAAGTCCCATTGTAATATTCAGCGCTGTTGCCTTCCGATTCACCGCTCCCCAAACGGGATTGGTAAACACTGACCGCGTTACCGGAAATATCCGACCGGTAGATAACCAGCGAATATCCATAAGCAGGATTCAGATAATAAGGAGAATTCTTAAAAGTGAATTCAACCTCCTGGGTAAATTCTTCGCCAAGAGAACTGGCTGGAATAATATTATCCGACACAACTTCAAGTCCGTTCGGAATTCCTTCTGAAGCATGATACAGCGTCGCGTACAGCATGTCCGTCGGTACCAATCCTTCTGAGGATATTGAAGACGAAGATGAAGACGAGTAGTTCGAATCCGATGAGCTTGAGGAACTGCTAAAGCTGGATGATGAAGAAGAATCTTCCGGGAATGTCCAACCGATATTGCCGCCTTCATCGACGCCACCAGTCATGTTGTCGATCGGAACCGAATTGCCATTATTGTTTATGTTCTTGACCGCCATGTAATAAACCTGGGCGGCATCGATTGTGATATAAACCGCGTATTGGTCACTGCTGCGGAGGCCAGTCGGCTGTTCTAAGGTACCCGGAGCATAGATTGATCCGATGTAATGGTCATTGTAATCGCGGAAGACCTCGATATCTACCCCGGGACCGACATACAAATTGGCAATATTAAACGGACCTTGCAAATAAAGATCAGCAAAAGCATCGATTTCCGACAGTGCCGGAGGAGTAGTTCTAGGATCAAAAGAGATTGATGCGGCCGCGTTGACGATGATCATGCCGTCACCGGTGATAACCGAATCAACGCTCGTGGTCAACCGCGGGCCCCAACCGGACCCGACAGTGAATTCATCTCCGATATAAAGGTTGCCACTTAAAGTTAAATTGGTCCGCAAATCAAACGAATTTGAATAAACATCAAACCCGTTCATATCGACATTCTGCAGTAAGATAATCGGCGCATGAATGTCACTCAAAAGAGTTGTCATCCCGGTCGAAGTCTTTGCAAGCATGATACGACCGGCGCCCCAGGCGATATCAGCAAAATTCCAACCGCTTAAATCGCAAGTAGCATTGACCGTCCCGACCATGTCGATGGAAACATTATCCACCGCCGGATCTTTGTCGATATCCATCGGATTAGCGACGTTTGAAATGATACTTCCGGAGATCTGAAAAAACTGCGACATCCTCAAAGTGGGCCGGTTGGTCACTGCCGAACAGTCAAAATCATAACATTGGCAAACATGAGGAATAGCAAGACAACGCAGGGTTACGACCTGGTCCGCAAGCGTGAATGAATTTTCATCAAAGATGACGTTGTCCGTAGGCCCAGGAACCGATGCGCCAACAGCACCGCCGGCGGTAGCCGCCCAGTGGTTGGTGTCATCGTAGTAACCTGTATTGCCTCGCCAATATCTTGTTGCCATATTACATCATCGGGTTATCAGGATAACCCTTTTTAAGTTTGACCTTAACCTTATCCAACGGACATCTGTTGTTGGGCATGAAATTCACTGCGATCTTTTCCGGGACCTCATCGCTATCGGCGCCGAAATCTGCGGTCGGTTCGATTTCTTGGAATGTTTCAAAGGTATCATTTTCTTCGGTCCGGTATTGGTCACGCCGCGAAGAAATTCCTGGAGACCAATGCCCGTACTGAATGAAATAGGAACTGGCCGCGCCATCTTTGGGAGTATTCCAATAGCTGCCGTCACCGGATTCTTCGATATATAACTGTCCATCAGCATAGAATCCCGGAGTGTCGTCAATTAAGGCAAGATATCCAAACCGGTTGTCGAAATCTCCCATTGCTTCGATCACCATCCAATAAGTTGTGTCCGGATACAAATCATAGTCATCGTTAAAATAAAATATGACATCGAAAAAATCTGCGGCTACCGGCTGGACTTCTGACTGCGGAACAAAATTTATTGAATCTCCAGTGATTCGATTGATCGAAGTTCCAATTAAATTTCCAAGACCTCCTTCGCCATCGTCTTCATAAATCTGCGCGCGCAATCGGTTCGGGAACGTTCCCGGGTATATGGTCGGTTCGCCTTCACCGGAGTCATAAAAAAATCCCATCAATTTTGTGTGCCATTCCACCAAAGGATCTTCCCGGCTAACCTTAAAGGTCTGGCCGATCCGTTTATAACCTGAACTAAATCCAAAACAAGTATAATTCATGCCGCCGGCAAAATTTGCCAGGTCGTCATTGTGTTGGTCCAACAACCGCGGGTTGTAATTTGAATAAGACGATGAAGAGCAGGATGAAGACAAGCCAGAAGCCGAGGAATATTGCGAACTCCGGGACCGGCTGCTGCTCCTGGATGAAGACGATTCCGAGGACCAACTGGACGATGAGGACGATCGGCTCTCCGAAGACGAACTCCGGGAACTCGAAGACATCGAACTGGAAGAACTCGAGCAAGATGAAAATGATGACGACGACCAGCTCGAAGAGCTTGAACATGACGAACTTTCACTGCCCGACATCGAACTAGAGGACGAAGAGGAAAATGATTCGCTCGAACTTGATGACGATTCCGAACTGCTGCTCCGGGACGAAGATGAACAGCTTTGCGAAGATGACGAAGACGATGATTCGCAGCTCGAGCAGGAAGAGCTGGATGAAAAACTAAAGCTCGAAGATGAAGACGATTCGCTCACGCTTTGGGAAGACGAGCTTAAGCTGCTCGACGATGACGATTCACTCGACGACGAACTTGAAAAGGACGAGCTACTGCTGCTTACTGATTCTGAAGACCAGCTCGAAGAAGACGAGCTCATCGAACTGGATGACCAGCTGCTTGATTGCGACGACGAACTGGAAGAGCTTGAGCTTTCCGTATCGCACAAGCACAAATTTTCGACGTATCCGTAGATCGGCGCTTCCGTGCTGTCATTATAGGATTGCGGCCCATAGATATAACGGAAATCATTCTTGATTGTCAGTGCCAGCGTCAGCGTCTTGACCAGGTTTGACCGCGCCGCATCGGAATAAATGTAGCAATATAAAGTTCCAAAATCTCCGACCGCTTCATTGCGAACGATCTTCAAATAATAAACCGTGTTCGAAGAAATAGAATCTTCTGCCAGCACTGAGCCGCCGCTACCATCGCATTCATGGAGCGCGATATTCAATCCGCCATTGTCACGGATTCTTAATCCTAAAAATGCTTTATTGTTTAAATAGAGATCACCGGCATCGTTGACTTCATTAGCCAGGGCCCAAACATACGCCCGGCTGTTTGTGTTGAACGCGGAGACTTTGAGAGTTAAAAGATGCGTAAAGTCTCCATTGAAATTTGCCGCGCCTTTATCTGAAGAAAGATACGCATCTTCATCACGTTGCAATCCATTGAACGTAACCTTCTGCGGCGTAACGGAAAACCGGTTGTTTGGATCAACCTTATCGTATTCGTCGAAATATTCGTAGCCGCATACAGGCATAGAGTTTCAAAAAAAAGCAGACTCCCGCACCGCCCCTTTCCTCCGAAGGGCCGTACAGAAGTCTGCTGTGTTTGTAAGCAATAGGAAGTCAACTTCCTATACTTATTATTTTACCGCATATCCAAAAGCTTGTAAAATGTCGTCAAGCCAAGCTGGATTGAACTGTCCATGCGGCGCTTGCATGCCGAGCCCATATCCTGATCTTTGAAATAGCGGCCCATGGTGATCGGCAGGTCGCTGACCCAGCCTTCATCCCACCATTTGCCGTGGATCATATAGACATATTCCTCAGTTCCCGACAGAATAATGCCATCTTTCTCGATCCAGCCGGTCTCCGGCTTGACCCCGAAATGATGGATTCCCGTAAAGACATAGGGCGCCAAGCAGATCATGCGCTTGTCGATGCCCTTCTTGATGCCCAAAACATTGAGGCCAAAGACATCATCGAACGAGCGCGCACTGCCGCGCATGGCATAAAAGTCCGAGAACCAATCCAGGTCCCGCTTTCCCAGGAAGATCGGCACCGTGGTATGGACCTTGGGATAAATATAATGGTCTTTTCCCAAATCAATACCATATTGTTTCTGGTAATCCCGGGCGAAATCAACCACCATGCCGTTACTGCCGGTAACCACAAACCCGGCCGCAGCTACATCGAAAAATGTTCCCACATTATTCGTCAGGAACAGATCCGCTTCGCAAAGACAGATGGCGTCGTAGTTCTTCCCGTACTCCGCCGCAACCTTGAAGCGCTCGATTGCCGTGCCCTGGACCTGGTCGTTGCCCTGGTCTTCAACAACGATAACCTGGTAAGGCATGGTCTTCAGCCAATCCAGAAATTCCTGCGGCAATTTATGCGACAGCAAAATCACGTCTTCCAAGTGCTTGGTGACGCGCAAAGAATTAAAAAATGCCTTTAAGCCGGGCAGATAATTGGTACTGCCGGCCGTTATGAACGCGTACTTTGAAGCCATTGTTTTATTGTGCCTGCCTTATAAGCCTTGATATTGCTCCTCGGCACAGGCAATTTAGTGTAACACTCGAGCTTGTGCGCTGATTCCAGGTAGAACATCCGGTCGGGCATGATCGACAGCGCCGCGACAAAGGGCCCGGATGCCACACCGACAAAGGCATGGCAATTCTGCAACAGACCGAATAAGTTTTTCAATTCTGGCCGCGATTTGCGGACCGTTGATTCAACGAATGGGAACTGCTTGTTGACCGGATTGTGCCAGACATGTTCGAAATGGCACTCGATCGGGATGAATCCTGCCTCGTGGATCTCCTGCCAGATCTGCGCCGCCACGGTTTCGGAGCAACCAACCGAACCAGGAAGCGCCGTTCCGTTGAAATGGACGGCTACCAACGGGTTGGGATATCTTTCCAGCTTAGCGACATCGACCACCGGCTCAATTCCGATCTCGCAGCGGCAGCACTTGGCGGCTTTGGGCTCCAAGGATCCTTCCGACATCGGGAAATCCAAATGGAAAATGTAATCATACGACGGATCATTCATATCCGTAGCCGATTTCCAGATCTGTTCCTGACCCGATTCGACATAAAGATCGATTTGGGTTCCCGGATACAGCGCCCGAAGCTGATCCAGGATCGGCAGGAACATCAACGTATCCCCCAGACCATGTCCGAACCGGACCAAAACCTTTTGGCCTGGCCGTAGATAGGACACGAGCTTTTTATCAGTATAAGAAGAAATTAAGATCATGATGGCTGGCTGGTGTAATACTTTGCGTAGTCAATCTTGACCTTCCACTCGGTATTCCAGATTCTATAGAATCGTTCCCAGGTGTTGGTGTTATCCACGGCGTGCTTATAATTTTGCGTCCCAGGAACCTGGTCCCGGAAAGCATAATGCCGCACGTTGTAATCCCACCAGCGCCGATGGATAGCGAAGACTTCTTCGCGATCCGCGAACAACATCGGCCGGTTCTTCGAACCCATCGATTGGATCACCGGGATGGAATAATAGATCCCGCTGGTCCATAGGTTTGCTGGCAATGCCAGCACCTGGTTCTGTTTCTTGAGATTGATCAGCGCCGCGTTGAAGCTGCGCATATTATCCCCATAGAGATTGGTCAGCCTCAATGTTTCTTCGATCACGTCCAGGTGCTTCTTCATATCCATGATCCCAGGCGTATCGCCCACGGCCATTTCACTGCAGACACCGTCCGGATAAAGGAAATGCTCGCCCAGATCCTGGACCGGCACCAATGAATAAGAATTATTCGCGGTCACGATCAATCCGGAATCCTCGGCGACCTTGAACCAACGCATGATATTGTTGACCACCATGCAATCCGCGCCGAAGAAACTGCACATCTTGTATTGTTTGGACAATTCCTTGAACAAAACATAAGGCGTAGTGATGCACAACTGAAACAATTCGCTCCGCGCGCCTTCGCGGTTAAGCCCGCCGGTATAGTTTTCTATCGGCAGGAACTCAACTTTGAACCGGAAAGCCTTTTCAACTTCGCGCTTATAGGCTTCCGGAATCTCGCCGGCGTCCAAAACGAAGACATCGATATCGTTTTCCCAAGCATCCAGCGCATTCAAGTTCCCGTTCAACCCGGGAAGATAATTACCGGATGCCGGGATCACCATGCAATATTTATTGGACATCGCGGATGATGCGCGCCGGAACTCCCATCACGAGTTTGTTGGACGGTACGTCTTTAGTAACTACCGATCCAGCGCCGACAACCGCCGAGTCTCCGATAAACTTTCCTGGCAAGATCGTCGCATTGGCGCCGATACGGACATTGTCATAAATCGTTGGGCCTTCCAGTCTGATCGGGCCGACTCCCATATTATTGTCGTTGGTCGTGACCACTCCAGGCCCGATAAAAACATTGTCACCGATCTTCGCCAGCGCGGTGATGTGCGCCGTGGTTTCGATCCGGCAATACTTACCGATCTTGGTGCACATTTCCACGGTCACGCTGCGGCCGATGATAGTTCCTTCATCGACTTCGCAACCCTCGCGGACTGACGCCATATCGCCGACGAAACAATCATTGCCAATAACCGTTCCGGCATATATGGTCGCCCGCGCGGAGATCGTGCTGCCGTGCTTGATTACCGTTGCCGACATTCCGCATGATGGCGTGCAGCAAGTCGTCGGCTTGCCGGTAAGCTTGCCGATGATCACATCATCACCGATCTTAACACTGTCGCCGATCACGGCATTGCCGTAAATGATACAGTTATTCCCGATCTTGACGCAGCGCCCGATCTTGGCGCCCGGATAAATTTTAACATTGTGCCCGAGCTTGGCACTTTTGCAAATACCTAGTCTGAGTCTTTCAAACATATTTTTAATGCATCAATTGCGTACTGCTGGTCTTCCGACCGACCATCGGCGACCATTGAAATAAAATGCTTAAGTTCTTCGGCCAACGGCTCGACGCCAGTTGACTTAAAGGATGTTTCTGAATTGCCTGAAAATTCCGGGTTGCCCGACCCGTCGAAGTGAACTACGTTCTGGATAACCTTGACCTCCTGGTTGATCAGGTCAGCGGTAAGTATCCCCGTCTTTCCGACGACCGTCAGGTCGCGGATCTTTACCGAGGATATCCAGGATGCCTGGCACATCGCCATGACATTGGCATACTCCATAAAGATCGAAACGAAATCCGCCCGGTCCTTGAAATAAATTGACCGTTTCGCGACCCGGACATTCTTATGTTCCGTACCCACCAGGTAATGGACGATGTCCACGTCATGGATTCCGATATCCAAGACGACATCGACATCCTTGATCTGCTTGGGATACAACCCGATCCGCCGGGTAGTCACGGTCATTATGTCCCCGATCAGATTGTAACTGATCAGTTCCTTGGCTTTGCGCAGGACCGGATTAAACCGTTCCGTATGCCCCACCAGGAACGGAACATTCTTGTCGAAAGCCAGCTTCACCAAGTCCCGCGCTTCGCGCTCGTTGGTGCAGATCGGCTTCTCTACCAGCACCGGGATGCTTTGCGATAAGAAATACTTGGCGATCTGGTAATGAGTTGACGGCGGCGTGGCGATAATCACCGCGTCCGCGTCAACTATATCGTGGTAATCCGAATAAGTTTCCACTCCGGTCTCGGAGTTTGGATTCGGATCGCATAAAGCGATCTTGTCGCCGACGTTTAAAAGTTTTTGCAGCACCTTGTAATGGCGCTTGCCCATGTTTCCGAAGCCGATGATAACAATTCTCATAATGGTTTTGGCTTCTGATTAAGGATATCCATGATCGCGTCGGCTACCTTTTGCTCGGCGTTACCGTCTCCGAAGGCGCCGATTTCCGTCGCCCAGGGATTCTTGTCCATTTTGACATGGACCCGTTTCCCGAGAAGATACGCTTCGCGTTGCAGCCCGCCGGAATCAGTGATAACCGCCAGAGAGTCTTTCACTAATTTTATCACGTCTTCGTGCGGACAGGAATCCACATACTGGACATTGATGGAATCATGGAACGCGGCGATCTTAAGCATGATCGTCTTGACCGCCGGGTGAATGATGAATAAAACTTTCGGATAATTGTCTTGGGCAAATTTCAATATCTCCAACAATCTTTTTTCACTTTGGTTCTCCTGGCGATGGATCGTCACCAAGACATAATTACCTGGTCCTTCGTTCATCTTTAACAGGCGATCATACAACATGTCGCCAGTCACAACAATCTGCCCGTCAATATTTTCCATCCGAAGATTCGATTCCTGGCGTTTGTTGGCCACGAACAGATAATCAGAGATGTGATCAATCATCTTACGGTTGCGTTCTTCCGGCATCGAATTGTCGCCGGACCGGCCGCCTGATTCAAGATGGACCAAGGTCATGCCGCAATCCTTGGCCGCGAGCGCGCCCGCCAAAGAACTGCGGGTATCCCCATAACATAGGGCGACGCGCGGCATCTGTTTTTGCTTCATGACCAGCATCAAGGAATCGTAGATCGCGCCAAAGTTTCTTTGAGCCAAGACGATATCCGGTTCCATGCCGACTTCTTTCCAATGGTTGGCGGCCATCGCCGGATCATAATGCTGGCCGGTGTCGATTATAAAATGCTTTTCCCGCGGTAATTTCTTTACCACGCGGATGATCTCCGGCCGGGTGCCTAAGATCGAGACTATATTACATTTTGAGTACTCCGCCTTCATAATAAGATTTAACTGCGTCCGCGATTTGATAAGGCTTGATCAGCCTGAAACATCTTGAGACGCCGTCGTCTAAATGTTTACACTTTCCGATCTCGCCTCCGAGCCAGCAACCGTCCCACTTGCAGCAATCGATGGCGCCGTTCATGTACAAATAACGGATGTGCGGATAAAGATGCCACCGCACACCTTCCTTCCCGCCGGCGACACAGACGGCTGCCTGTTCCAGCGCCGCGCTGATTACGAACTGGAACGACAACGGGCCCAAAGATCCGGCGGCCCAGTAAGCCAAGCGGATCAATTGGCGCGTATCGGTCTTGCCGACAAGATTCAAGACGCCTTTTAACGGCGGATGGATATGTTCCTTGGCGCCCACCTGAACAATCTTGACCTTGCCTTGCCAGTAAGCATTGAGAATATCAACGACTTCCTGCCAGTAAGGATAATATTTCAATTCATTATCCTGCTTGCGGCCCGCGTTCAAGATCCAGAACGGGCCGTCGAAGTTGAATTCGCAATGGACTTGGTTGAACCAGGATTTTTCTTCCGGGGTAATCCAGAGTTCAGGCCGGATGCCGGTCTTCCGGATCTTAACGCCACACTTCTTTTCGATGTCGTGCCGGAACGCGTCAGTGAAGTGTAGCCCATTCCAGCCCGAGATGTTGATTTCATCATAAGTGATGTTGTACATTTCGACATCCGGATCAGCCTCGTTCAGCTTGGTGATCCGCGGATTGTTCTCGAAGATCTCCGGGCACGGGGTCCGGACGTCGATTTGGTACTTGGGATACGATTCTTTGAAGTCTCCCAGCGCCCGGGTGAACGACAGAATGTCACCCGGGGACTGGGCCTGCCGCAAGATGATCTTGCGGACTCCCTTGTTTACCTGCCATTGCCGCTTTGATGGCGGCATCTTTGATATATCAAGCGGCATGTTAGATAAAATAGTTTAAGACGGAACGCCAGTTGCCTTCGAACCGGATCGCCCGGTCGTCGATGATGGCGCGCGCCGGGACTTTGGTGTTGGTTACCTCCAAGTCCAGGCCGTACGTGAGCAGCCAATCATGGATCTCCCGGTTGCGCGACTCACCAAGAGCCGACAACGTAGTGAAGATAATGATCTTGTACCCGGATTTCTGCAGCGCTTTTAGCGCTTCGATGGCGCCTTCGATCGGCTCATCGTAGATAGTCCCATCGAACCAGCCTTTGCGGTATCGGTGAACCGTCCGGTCAAAGTCGATGAGGAGCCTTTTCGAGTTGTCGCACGTGCCCTTTGACATAGATCATTGAAGTTTTCATCGGGCATTTTCCAGGATTTAGAATCGCGGAAGCTATCTCCTTCCCGGTGGCGCGAAGAAAACTCGATTATTGTTGCTTCTTCAATTGCGGCGAACTGATGCTTGGTTCCTTTCGGCAGATAGATCGAATCGCCTTTGCGCAAAACCAAATCCTTGGTCGGGGTCGAGATAACAACCACGCCTTCAAGAACATAGAACGTTTCGTTCTTGAGTTTGTGATAATGCATCGAGCATTGATATCCTTTTTTCAACATCAAAAACTTGCCGCAATGGTCCGTTTTATTAGCGACCCAGATCTCTTTGCCCCAAACCTTTTTTTTCTCCGTATATTTGCTGATAACTATAATGGGTTTCATCTTCTTTTAATATTTACAAAAGCCGGACCCTTCAAGTTGATCGCGTGCTCCAATACAATCGGAGCATCGTTCTCATCATGAGGATAGAAAGCTTTAGTATTAGGTAATGCGTTCAATACACTTTCCAATCCAGGATTAAGGTGGGTGAAATTATGGTCCGCGTAATCCTCGCCGCGGCCCGAACCGATGAACTTCACGTTCGCCTTATCGTAATCCACGATCGTATGCAGGAATTCGAACGGGCGGAACATGAGGAACGGCGTCAAAGAATAACATACCGGGATGAATCCTTCGATCGCCAGACCGACTGCCGCGCCGACCATGACATTCTCAGAAACGCCGCAGTTAAGGAACCGGTCCGGGAACTTGGTGGCAACCCCATCCAATACCCCGTACCCAACATCCGCAGTCAGGACAAAAATCTTTTTATTCTTTTCCATCAGCTCCTCGAGCCTCTTTACTAATGATTTGCGCATATTCAGGTAAGGTTAATTTTTTGTAATGACTCTCCAGTTTGTCCTCGACTCCGGGCAAACCTTTTCCTTTGATGGAATGGACGATCAAAGCCTTGGGCTGGCCGACCGCCAAGTCATCAAGATTGACATCGACAATATTACTGTCCTCGCAATCGATGGTTGACCATCCAAACGCGCCTATCTGCGCGGCAAGGTTCGTAGTGTCGTGTGCTTTATAATTCTGCCAGCCATTCGCGTCAACTAAAACAACTAAATTTTTTAACTTGAGTTGGCCGGCTAACCGGATCGCTTCCCAGGTTGAACCTTCATCGGTCTCGCCGTCACTGATGATGCAGAAGATGTTGTCTTTTGGCCTGGCAATTGCTTGCCCGATGGCGATGCAGATGCCCTGGCCCAGGCTGCCCAGGGTAAAGTTCAGTCCATTGGCCACGTCTTTCTCCGGATGAGAGCAGACTTTAAGCTTCAATTTCCGAACATCATTCTGGATCATCGCATAAGCGACACCGCCATGGCCCTTGGAGAAAACCAATTCATCGGTCTTTTTCATCCAATGGAAGTAACACGCGACCAGCAACGGCACGCAAGTCAGGCTGCTGGCCAGATGCGTGTGCTTGAATTCGGCGCAAGACTTCATGACTTTATGACGGTACTTGGTTACTTTGATTTGAAAATCTTTAGATGTCATTTCTTTGAATCCTCGTTGAACTTCTTAACCCCATCCAGCATCATGGAGTTCTTGGTCAAAGCTTCAAGGATGTTTAACGGCACGGTCACGATGTGCGCGCCCGCCAATAATGATTGGTTGACGTGGCGCACCGACCGGATGCTTGCGGAAATAATTTCCGTGGTGATCTCAAACTTTTGATACACCGCCGAGATCTGCCGGATCAACTTTATCCCGTCGCCGCCAATATCATCGATACGGCCGATGAACGGCGAGACGAAATCCGCATTGCACTTGGCCGCCATGACTGCCTGGCTCAGGCAGAATACCAAGGTCGCATTGGTCTTAACCTCGACCAGGTTATTCATTGCCGTAAAACCTTCGCCGCCGGCCGGAATCTTTACCGCCTCATGTGGCTGAAGTTCCATCAGCATCGCTTCGTCAAAGATCTCATTGGATTTTTCAAACGAAGTTTCGAAATGAACATCCAGCTTATGTTCCGCGGCGAAGTCCCGAATCAGTTTGATATTCTCTGAAGTATAATCCATCTTCGCCTTCCGGAACAAACTGGGATTCGTGGTGAATCCGTCGATCGGGAACAACTTCAAAGCTGTTTCCAGCTCATTGATGTCAGCGGAGTCGAGAAAAATTTTCATAGTTTTTATATTTATCCTTCAGGAAATCCTGGATTCCCTGACCGGAATCATAAGCCGGTGTCCAGCCCCAATCAAGTTTCGCTTTCGTCAGCGTTTGATAGGTGGCCGGATGCGGGTTGTTGACCATCTCCGGGATGACATTCACCCGGAACCATTCCTTTAATGTTTCAAAAACCTGGACAAATGAATGAGGTTCACCCGAACCGACATCATAGCTCCCGGCTTTTAACTCATTTTCCATGGCATACCTGATTGCGCCAACCACGTCTTTGACATAAACAAAATCACGCAAGACCGGCTCCGGTTCCCGGAACAGTTTGATTGATTCTCCAAGCGCCAATTGCTTGGTCCATTGATGGATCACGCTGGCCATCCTGCCCTTGTGATCTTCATACATCCCGAAGACATTGAAGAACCGCAGGCCAATGGCATTCTGTTTCAAGAACTGGATTATCTCTTCGCCGACCAATTTAGAATGGGCATACGCGTTAAGCGGCCCGTTGCCATTCCCGTAGATCGCCGAAGACGATGCGTAAATAAGTTTAGCCCTGCTGAGTTTTGCCAAGCGCATGACTGCCAAGAGCGGCAATAAATTTTGGGTATACATCCCGACATCGTCGGCGTACAACGTATCGGTATTGGCCGCCAAATGGATAATGTAATCGAATTTACTGCAGCGCCTGACGACTTCTTTCATTCCGGCCAAACTGCTGCAATCCCCCTGGACATCATGGGTGGCATGGATGAATTGCGGCCTGTTGCGGTCGAACCCGACGACAACCGAGTAATCCTCCATCAAACTTTTGACCAGGTTCTGGCCCACGAAACCCGCGGCGCCAGTAACCAGGACCGACTTAAGAATTTTTTCCGAAGAGTTCTT
>Ga0172381_10001175_pt1 | contig 31451 bp, 31 predicted proteins | sample Leawel6488metaG_FD_119754 | JGI IMG/M metagenome (GOLD analysis project Ga0172381, IMG submission 119754) | Leachate microbial communities from a municipal landfill in Southern Ontario, Canada - Leachate well 64-88 metaG | ecosystem: Engineered > Solid waste > Landfill > Unclassified | place... | reverse complement strand
TTTTCCTGTTCGATAATCTGGCGGATTAAACCGTTTATACTTTCAATAATCTCATTTTCGCTCGGCCCCAGAGAAACCTGATTGGAAATCTGGAAGAAATTGCCCATGGCATGCGTGCCTTCGCCGTAAAGGCCGCGAGTAGTAAAGCTCAGCTTAGCGATCGCCGCCATTACCCGGTCAATCGTCCGGGACATGACCAATGCCGGTAAATGCAGCATCACTGAACCGCGCATACCGGTCCCGGTATTCGTCGGACAGGCAGTCAGGTATCCCCAATCCGGCAAGAAGGCAAAGTTAAGTTCTTTGGACAAAGCATCATCAATCTCATTAATGATATTCCAGGCCTCAAAAAGATTAAAACCCGACTGCATCACCTGTGTCCGGATATGGTCTTCCTCGTTAATCATAATGGAGATTATCTCCTCATCATCCACGACCAACGCCTTATTATCGCTCTTCTGGGCGTGGTCAAGAGACATAAGGTGGCGCTCTACCAGAAACTGTTTATCCACGCTGTCAATATCCGCCAGGTTAAAAAACATTGTCCGCTTTAAAAAATCTACCCTGGCCAGGCCGTCTTTAACGGTACTCAGCGTGGCCTGTCCTTGAGATTTATTTGCCCAATGCGGGAAAGCCTCTTTATCCAGATTACGCGCCAGGCGTATACGGCTGGAGATTACAATATCGGAATTCGGCCCGGTGCCTTTTAGCCACTCGCTGGTATGGGTTAAGAGATCATTCAGCTGCATATTTATTTTTCCTTCTTATTCTCTACTGCCTTGATCTGGTCGCGTAATTTCGCCGCCTCTTCAAACGCTTCAGACTCAATCGCCTTCTGCAGCCTTATACGCAACTCCTGCGTACCGGCCTTCTTTTTTAAATCCCGGGCTGCTTTAAACGGAGATTTCCCGGTATGCTGCGTTGAACCATGGATGCGCTTCAACAGGGGCTCCAGGTATTTACTGAAAGTACTGTAGCAATTGCCGCAGCCAAGCCTGCCGATCTTCTTAAAGTCGGCATAACTTAAGCCGCAATTCGGGCACTTCAGGCCGGTAATGGGCTCTGCTTCTTTTTCCAATTTATCAAAATCAGTCATCCCGGCTAAAAGATCGCTTAAGCCAAACTGCTGCTCCATAGCTACGCTCTTTTGCCGTGCGCATTCTTCGCATAAATGCAGCTCATTCATCTGCTCATCGATAATCTCGGTCAGATGCACGGTCGCCTCATTTTTTTTGCAAATATCGCAAAGCATATTAATACCTGACTCCTTCTGTCTTGGTCATTTCCCGGAACTTCTTTAAAAGCAGCGAGGTGAGCTTTCCGGGTTTTCCGTCACCGATAACCCGACCATCCACCGTAACTACCGGGATGATCTCCGCCGCTGTCCCGGTCAGAAAGCATTCATCGGAAATATAAACTTCGTGGCGCGTGATCACGTGTTCGTGCGCGGGAATCTTCTCTTTACGCGCGATCTCTAAAACCGCGTCCCGCGTAATGCCCCGTAACGTCCCCATACATTGCGGAGGGGTATAAAGATGCTTACCTTTGACGATAAAAATATTATCTCCCGTGCATTCAGCCACATAGCCTAAAGAGTCAAGCATAATCGCTTCATCGCTTCCGGCGTTTACCGCCTCAATCTTGGCTAAAATATTATTGAGATAATTCAAGGACTTGATCTGCGGGTTCAACGCCTCGGGAAGATTCCTGACCGTCGGCACAGTCACGATCTTCAAGCCCTTCTTATACAATGCTTCAGGATAGAGAGCGATTTTATCGGTAATGATAATAACCGTGGCATTACCGTTACATTTACGCGGGTCTAAGCCCAGATCTCCTTCTCCGCGGGTAACCACCAGGCGGATATAAGCATCCTTAAGATTATTCTTCTTTAACGTGAGGATAACCGCCTTAATTAACCCTTCCTTGGTCAGGGGAGGCTTGAGCATAATACTCCTGGCTGATTCAAAAAGCCGGTCAATGTGTTCCTTTAACTTGAATACCAGGCGGTTATACGAACGGATGCCTTCAAACACGCCGTCGCCGTAAAGCAACCCGTGGTCAAACACCGAAACCTTGGCCTGGTCCTTTTCGTAAAATTTCCCGTTGATATAGATTTTCATTCTGCCTCCTAGACTAATACTCCGTCTTTTAAATTATAAACTTTATCCGCCTGATGCGTTAATTCCGCGTTATGCGTGACTAAAACCACGGTCATTTTATTTTCCAGGTTTATCTTTCTTATCAACGCGATAATCCCGCTTCCGGATTGAGAGTCAAGATTTCCTGTCGGCTCATCGCAAAAAAGCAGGCTGGGCCGGTTAATCAACCCGCGGACAACCGCCGCCCTCTGCTTTTCTCCTCCGGAGAGCTGGCTGGGAAAATGATTCACCCTCTCTGCCAATCCGGCCTCTTCCAATAATCCCAGGGCCTTTTCCCTTAACTCGCTCTGCCCGGAGCGCAAGGCAGAATTTATCCGGGCGGGCATAAGTACGTTTTCTAAAACCGTAAATTCGGAAAGAAGATGGTAAAACTGGAAAACAAAACCGATTTTTTTATTCCTGATGCGCGAGAGCTCAGCGTCACCTAGTCTATAAATATCCTCTGCCTGCAGGATAACCTCTCCCTGCGTCGGGTTATCTAAACCGCCCAGGATATGCAAAAGCGTGGACTTACCCGCGCCCGACGGTCCCACAATAGCGACAAAAGCGCCCGCTGTAATCTTGAGGTTTACGCCCTTTAGGACATCCAGCTGGCGCTTACCGTCATTATAAACTTTATGTATATTTTTAGCTTCTAACAAATTTATGCCTATTCGTACCTGAGTGCTTCCACAGGCTTTAAGCCGGAGGCCCGGGAAGCCGGATAAATGGTTGCAACCAATATAATAACCAGCGCGGACATAATGATTAAAACTATATCCGGCCAGACCTGTATGGCTACGGGCAACCGGTCAATATAATAGATGTCCTGCGGCAATTTGATAAACTGGTATTTCTTAAGTAAAAAACAGAGGAGCGCCCCGCCTAGCCCGCCAAGCAGGGTCCCTAACGCCCCGATGATTAAGCCCTGATAAATGAATATCTTTCTTATACTAAAGGCGCTCATTCCTAAAGCCCTCAATATGCCGATATCCTTGGTCTTCTCAACTACCATCACGATCAAGGTGCTGATGATATTAAATGAAGCGACCAGTATAATCAAGGTTAAAATTATAAACATCGTCAATTTTTCCAGCGCCAGCGCCGCAAAAAAATTCTGGTTAGCCTCCATCCAGGTCTTTAAAGTATAGTTAAACCTTAAGGCCGCGGCCAAATCCTTCCTGACCGCGGGGGCCAGGTCCGGATTATCCAATTTTATGGCGACCGCGCTAATCTGGTCCGGCATACCGAATATATCCTGGCTGCTCTTTAAATTCGTAAATACCAGGTTAAGGTCATAATCATACATCCCGGAATTAAAAATCCCGGCTATTTTCAAAGTATACTGTTTGCCTAAAGGCGACTGCAGAGTAAGGTTTGAATTTAATCCCAGGCCAAGATACGCGGCCAACTCTTTACCGATAATAATGCCGCCCGCGGCCAGATTTTCCAGGCTGCCGGCGACCAGGTATTCTTTAAGCTTGGTGACCTGGCTCTGTTCTGACGGGACAATGCCCCTTAAGCCGACGGCAAAATACCGGTTACTCTCTTTCAGCAGCACCTGGCCCTGAATATAAGGGCTAATCCCTTTCACCTGCGTATTGGCGCGTACAATCCGGGAAATATTTTCGTATTCGTTATTATCTATTGCCTTAAAACCCATCAAATTGATATGCGCGTAATTGCCGATTACCTTATCATGCAGGTCTTTATCAAACCCGGACATAACCGCAATGACTACAATCAAAGCCATCACTCCGATGGCTATCCCCAGTATTGAAATAATACTGATCAGGGAAATAAATTTTTCTTTTCTCCTGGTCAATAAGTACCGCCAGCTTATCATTAATTCCGGATTCATGTTATTCCTGCCCCGGGCGTAAAAGCGGAAATAAAACTACGTCTCTAATGGAGGCCTGGTCAGTAAGCAGCATCACTAACCTGTCTATACCGATACCTAACCCGCCTGCGGGAGGCATCCCGTGTTCAAGCGCCAGGCAATAATCATCGTCAATATTCTTCTGTTCGGCAGTTGCCAGTTCTTTAATTTCATCCTCAAAACGCTGCCGTTGCTCAAGGGGGTCGTTTAACTCTGAGTAAGCATTACCGACTTCCATTCCGGCTATATACAATTCAAACCTCTCCGAGACCAGCGGTTCGCCCTTCTTGTTCTTGGCTAACGGGCACATGCTGCTGAAATAATCCGTGACAAAAGTAGGATTTAAGCTCATCTGCCCCTCCAGGACCTCCTCGATAATCTTGGCAATCTGCGTGCGTGAAAGTTTATTTACTTCTTTGGCAAAACCTTTGGATTTTAACTTTTTAAGCATTACGGCTTCGTTATCCTCAGGAATAATGCTAAATTCATTTTTTACCAATTCCTGGAAGGAAAGGCGCTTCCACGGCGGAGTAAAATCCAGTTCTTTCCCCTGATAACTGATAATCGTCTTGCCGAAAATATCCTGCACCAGGCTAACTATCAGGCTTTCGGCTAAATGCATCATCCCGGCATAGTCGGAATACGCCTCATAAACCTCCAGCATCGTAAATTCAGGGTTATGGCGGGTGGAGACGCCTTCATTACGGAAAGAACGGTTAATCTCATAAACACGGTCCAGGCCTCCGACCAGAAGCTGCTTCAGATATAACTCCGGAGCAATCCTCAAAAATAAATCCATGCTATATTCATTATGATGCGTCTTAAAAGGCCGGCCCGCTGCTCCACCCGGAATATAATGCATCATCGGAGTTTCCACCTCCAGAAAACCTTTAGCGTCGAGAAAATCCCGGATGGCCTTAATGATTTTTGAACGGGCCTTAAATACTTTGGCCACGTCTTCATTTGAAATTAAATCCAGATAGCGCTGCCGGTAACGGATATCCACATCGCGCAGGCCATGCCATTTTTCAGGGAGCGGCCTTAAAGCTTTGGAAAGGATCTTTATTACCTCTACCTTAAGCGTAGGTTCGCCGGTATGCGTCTTAAAAAGCTCCCCCGCGACCTCGACAAAATCAGCAATATCAGTATTCTCGTAAATAAAGAAATTATCTTCCCCTACAATATCCTTTTTAATGTAAAGCTGGATCTTTCCGGTTGAGTCCCTCAGGTCTAAAAACGCAGCTTTCCCATGCGCTCGCTTGGCAGTAATCCGTCCGCAGAAAGCTATTCTTTGGCCTTCCTTAAAATCAGAGACAGTCCGCCCTATGCTCACATATTGAGAGCTCTGACTGGGATATAAAACCACCCCTTTGGCTTTAAGCGCCTCGGCCTTAGCCTTCCTTTGCTGGATAAGTTCGTTCAACTCCATAATTTTATAATTATATAGTGGAATTGGGGTTATGTCAATTAAAGAAAAAACCCGCCGATGGCTTTGACGGGCTTGTTCTCCTGGCTAAATCCTGTTAATCTAACCCTTGTATTCCGAAAGCTTCTTGATACGCTTAAGCATATTAGGATGGGTGCTTAAGAGCTCCATAATCCTGTCTCCAAATCCTAAACGTACGTTCTTGTTTTGCAAAAGCAGTAATTCCGAAGGGTCGATTGTGCCGCTTTTATCTAAATCCAGCTGGGCTAATTCTTTAATCTCATTCCTGGCCTGGGATGGATCATTTATAAAAAAAGCCTTCAGGCCTTCTGACTCTTTAAGCGCCTCTGGCTTCATCCGCGCTGAACCATAGACAAGTTTGTAGAGGCTGGAAGCCAACGCCGAGGGCTGATTACCTAAAGCTATCGAGCCCCTGTCCGCGAAATATTCGCGGATGCGCGAAGCATAAAGCACCAAAAGATTGGTAATAAAATAAAACAGGAATGCTGCCAAGCCGATCAGAACGGTATTGCCTCCCCGGTCATCCCGCCGGCGGCCGAAGAAAAGGAATTGCCAGGCAATCCTATACATAATCATCGGGATTACGGAGAGCAGGGTAATGGTTAAAACATCCCTGTTCTTCAAATGGCTTAGCTCATGGCCTAAAACCGCCTTTAATTCTTCGTCGCTAAGCAAATTCAGGATCCCCTTGGTAACGCAGACCCTCCCGTCGCTTATGCTCCTGCCGAAAGCAAAAGCATTAGGGATCTCAATCTGGGCAATGCCTATTTTAGGCACGGGAATATTTGCCCGGTTGGCTAAACTTTCGACCATCTGGAATAACCCGGGGTTATCCTGCCTTTTAATATATTTAACCCGCATAGACCATTCCACGATCTTTGGCCCCAGCATATACTGGATGAACATCAGGGCCAGGGAAATAATCAGGTAGAAACTGAAACCCCCCGCGTGCAGGAATACCCTGCCGATGACTACGATAATTGCATAGACTATACCGAAAAGAACCGTCAATAATAACCACATTCTTACCTGTAAAGACCACATCTAAAAAACACTCTCCTTTTTTACTTAACCACGTCTGCTTTAATTATAAACCTGATCACCGGCTTGTCAACATCATCCGTATTAACATAGGTAAACTGCTGCACAGCGCCTGAATAGCCTTTAGAGTTGAACTTAATTTCAACGGGTGTGGATTCCCCGGGCAATAGAATTTTCTTCTTAACCTCTGAAACAGTGCAGCCGCAGGAAGTATTTACGCCGGTAATCTTTAGCGCCTTAGGAGAACCATTCTTTAAGGTAAAGCTGTGCGCAACCACTGCTCCGGATTTAACTTTTCCAAAATCCCAGGCATAAGGATCAGGCTGGTCAGCGCAATAACCCGCGTGTAAAAAGAATACAAATATAAGCAACCCCAGGATTCTCTTCACTCAACCCCTCCAGACTAAAAATATACCCAGGCTGATAAATATAATCGCCATAAGCAGCTTAACGCTGGCCAGATGTTTCCTGACGAATTGGCTAAAGGCGCTGGAAGTAACCCCCAGTAAAGCCAAAAGGAATATTATAAATAGCGGTATGATAAACATAACATTATAAATCACCAAGTAGGCCAAAGCCTTGGCCTTGAGCGGCGTGGTCTTTAAGATAAAAGCCAGCGTCGGTAAGTAAAGCTGCCCTGTGCAAACTGCCTCCAGAATAGAAACCAGGAACCCGGTGATTAAAGTGCCTAAGACCAATCTGGCCAGGCCTAAGGGGTTTCTCTTTTGGCCATCCTTTTCTTTAACCTTACGATAATGCCTGCCGATTACGGAATGTATCTGATTTTTTACTGTTTTAGGCAATTGCAAAAGCTGGCCTTCGGCGTCCTGAGTCCTGTTGAATCTCACTAGATCATAAATAGCTAAAATTCCTAAAATCAAGCTGAATATACCGATGGAAACATTGAATATTTTAGTAAGTACCCAAAAACTCTCCAGCCGGTAAAGAAAATTAAAAATTCCCAGGCCAATCAGGAAATAAGTGAGAAACACGGTAAATATAAAAGAAAGCCCTACGATAACAAGCTCTAATTTCCGGTAGCCCTGAAAGGCCAGGTAGGACATAAAAAAAACGATAACCGTAAAGGCGCAAGGATTAATCCCGTCAGTCAGACCCGCTCCGGCGACGGCAAGTGGCCGGATATCTTTAAAGCGGCTCACCAAATCCGCTCCCAGGATTTCCCCTTTTTTCTCAGACCCTTCTTCTAAAGACGCGTTAATCAGGCCTTCGAGGTTCGCTTTTACATCTCCTGTGCCGTTCAATAATTTTCCGTTCATAAAAAATAACGGCAGTTCCAGCACGATATCCTTATCGTATTTCTCCTTGAGCCCCAGCATGGATATGTAATCCTTGATATCCGCGATATCGCGATACTCTATCCGGATCCTGCCTTTAAACTCGGCTTCTATCCGGGGAATAATTTCTTTTTTTACTTTAAGGCAGCGCTGGCAGGTCGGAGAGTGGAAAACCAGTAAAGCCGGCGCATCATCGCCATACGCCGGGCTTAAGGTTATGCCTAGCAACAGAAAAGAAACAGCGGCTAAAAACAATATGTTTTTATTCTTCATATTAATATAGGGAAACGGTCCCTATCCAATAATTAAAGATGATGCTCTGTATGCTGATGGGGATGAATATGCTCCATATCCTTATGCCTGTGTTTGTGGATATGCCTAAGGTTATTCGCCTGCAGCAATTCCACATCCTTTAATAACTCTTCTACCGGCCCGGATTTGGCTATTTTTCTCTCGCGGCTTAAAATATAAGCCAGGCTAGCTATCTCCTCCACAATGTGCAAATCATGAGTAGCGGTAATAACTGTTTTACCTTTGACATTAGCTTCGATGATAATATCCATAATATGCCTGGATGTCTGCGGGTCAAGCCCGGCTGTCGGCTCATCCAGCAGGAGGACATCGGGGTCAATGGCCAAAACTGTCGCTATGGAAACTTTGCGTTTTTCACCTACACTTAACTGATGCGGCGAACGTTCCAGTAAATCCCCGATTCCCAGGCTGGTGATAACTTCGTCCACCCGCTTGTTCATTTTCGCCTTATCCAGCCCGAGCTGCAAGGGGCCGAATAAAATATCTTCTTTTACTGTCGGGCAAAAAAGCTGGATATCGGGATTTTGAAAAACCAGGCCCACCTTGCTTCTAAAACGCCTGGAGAAATCCGCGTTATTCAAAGCAGCTTCATCCAGGCGCCGGCCAAATGCCTCAACACTCCCGGTGTCGGGAAAAATAAGGCCGTCCAATAGCTGTAAAAGCGTGGACTTACCTGAACCATTAGCTCCCAGAATAGCTATCTTTTGGCCCCGGGCAATATCCATATCCAGGCCGCCTAAAGCGGGATATTTCTTAAGATAGGAAAAACGGACAGCGCGCAGGCTAAAGATTAAATCATCCATGATTTAAATAGAGGGCCAGGCCCGATATGATCGCTACCAGGCAAACCCAAGCCCAATCCTTAAAAGAAGCTTTAAATTCATCTGCTAAAACCGGCTCACCCGTATAGCCGCGGGAAAGCATAGCGTTATAAACATCTTCATTCAGCTTAAAAGAACGCTGCCAGAGCGTAGCGATATTCCAGGCCACTAGCGACTGGCCCTTACGGTAAGGGACTATCTCTCCTACGCGGCTCCGGATACCCTGATAAGTCTCTTGCACGATCTCCACAAAAAGGTAAATATACCGGTAAGACATTCCCAGGACCATCACGAAAACCTGCGGCACCTTAAAAATACGCAGGACCTTAAGCAGAGCGAAATGCCTGGTAGTCAATCCCAGCAGGATAATCAACGATACCGAAGTTATAACCCTGGTTACGAATAAGAGCGCTCCGGAGAACCCCGGCCGCGTAATAACGAGCCTTAGCCCTAAAAAATTAAAACTTAAAAGCGCTTCTCCCGGGCTGATAAAGCTAAATAACGCCGGTATAGCAATAAAGAGCGAAAAGAGCGGGATAAATATCCATGTCCTTTTCAGGAAAAACCCCAGGTTAATTTTAGAAATCCAAACAAGCACCAGGCAAAATACGTATAAAAATATCAGGGAATAAATATTGCGCGCAATAAGCACCATCAGGCAAAGCCATAAAAAAGTGGCTGCCTTGACCCGGGGGTCCAGTGATTGTAAAAAAGCGCGGTGCGAGGCGTGTTCTTCCGATAGAACCGATTCCCTGAAAAATGAGAGAGTGCCCCTTATCGAACGCCCGATAAAATTATGCTTATTGAAAGCGCTAGCCATTGCTCCTTTCCTGCTGGTTAAAATTTGTTGATAAAACTGAACTTTCCCGGGCCTAAAAATATCAGGGTAAAGCAAACAGCGGCAATAATAAAAGCGTACTCAGATCCTCCCTGCGCCAAAAAGAAACCTTTACCTATATGGACCTTCATTATGGCCACAACCATCAGGATCAATAATAAAACTGCACTTCCCCGCGTAAATAAACCCAGGATCAGGAATATCCCTCCCATAACTTCAGTATAGGCAGCCAGGTAGGCCCAGGCCAGCGGGTAGCTAAAACCCAAACCGGAAAGCATCTCGGAAAAACCCTTGATCCCGGGGCCGCCGAATAACCCGAAGGCCTTTTGTAAACCGTGGGCTGCGAAAATAACCCCCAAACTGACCCTTAACACTAAAATCCCCAAATCAACCATGGCTCACCTCCCTGCGATCAGGTCTTTTATAATACCCAACTTATTTTTAAAACCGTAAGTACGGTAGATACACATAATATAATGGAATAATACGGGTAAATAGCCTTGTATACGGGTCCCTAAGATTATACCGCAGGCTTTATTATTCGCCAGGGGAATAATCAACCCTAGGTCTACGGGTTTATATCTCATCAGGCTTTTGCCGTTAAGGGCCCGGATAATATTCTCCGCAGCGCAGTTACCCTGCATTATAGCAAATTGCACCGCCATTCTTAAGAAATTATTTTTATAGTAAAAATGCGCGGCGTCGCCTGCCGCAAAGCAGGAATCGTTAACCCGCAGGCACTCGTCAGTCTTAATCCTACCCTGGCTATTTTTTTCGACTTTTAAATCCTGGATAAAATCGGAGGTTCTGACTCCCGCGGCCCAAATCAGCATAGGATGGGAAAAACCTGTAACTTTTTCAATACTGGTATCGGTGAATACCTCTATCCCTATTTTTTTTAAGTCAGCTAAAACATAACCCTTCATCCACTCCGGCAAAGCCCCCAGGATGGAAGAAGAACGCTCTACGATAATTATCTTTTTATGGATTTTCCTTTTGTTTAAATAAACTCTTAAATTCGTAGCCACTTCTACCCCCGTATAGCCCCCTCCGGCTACCAGGTAAGCGTCATAATCTTTTTCATCCAGGGCCTGGCGCAGGTAAGCGGCATCCTGCGCATCGTCAAGCTTAAAGGCGCTTTTTTCTATTTCAGCGTTACCGTAAAAATTAGTCTCTGAGCCGCTGGCGATAATCAAAAAATCGTAGTTCAAGGTTAAAACCGAAGTTGAAACCTCTTTTTTGACCAGCTCGAGCGCGGTTACTTTATCTTTAATAAAATTAAAATTCTTTTTATAGCTTAAGGCTGCCAGGTCAAAAACCAGGTGCTCCGTCGCGATACCCCTGCCCAGGCAATCCGGAATCAGGGGAAGGAAACTGAATTGCTGTTTATCGTTTATAAGTGTAACCTCCAGGCCTTGCCTCTTATTATAATTATAAAATCTGGAGAGGGCAGCCAACCCGGCGAATCCCGCGCCGATAATGACAATCTTTTTCATAGGAGCCCCAGGATTAAAATGATACTGATCAACATCTGCATGTTTATGGCCAGCTTAGACGCAGGGATTAACCTGGCTTTGTCGGCATAATTTTCCTTCAGGATCATACCCGCCTTAAAAGCTGAAAAAATCAACGCGAAAGAAAAGATAGCGATAAAGCCTAAGTATCCCAGGTACGCCCCTAAGCCGATTGAACAGAAACCTGAAAAGACGATTAGATAGTAAATGCCAAACGCCTTCTGCGGGCCGCATAAACTTACCAGGTTATTTTTCCCCGTTTTGCTATCGCCGGGAAAATCCGGTATTTCATTGGTAAAAAGAATGGCGGCGGTAAAAAATCCCGCGGGTAGCGACAGGATAAAACTTTTTAAATCGGGGAATATCCCGGTCTGGATAAAATATCCTCCCATGACTGTCACCGGACCAAACAGTAAAAAAAGGGAAAGCTCTCCCAGGTAATTATATGAAAAACTTAAAGGCCTGGCGGTGTACTGCCAGCTGAAAATAATAATCAACAGGTATATCAAAATAACGCAATAACTCTTAAGGATCGCTGCCAGAATAACAACGCAAAAGCCGGCCATACCTGCGCATAATAATGCCGCCCCAAGATAGAATTTAGCGGCTAGCCGCCCCGCCTGGATAAGCTTTGAGCCGCCGAAGAAGCCGTAGAACCTTTTATCCTGCCAATCCGCCCCGCTCTCAGAATCAAAATAGTCGTTGATCAAGTTAGCGCTCAGATGGGTAAAGATAACGGCGCATAAGCCGGCTAAAAAACCGGAGGGATTAAAATTTTTTCGGGCAATCAATGAGCCGAGGATAAACGGCAGGATGCTCACGCCGATAAACGGCAACCTTAATGCGCGTATGATATTCTGGAGCATTATTCTATACCGATCTCTTCTGTCCAAATAACCGGGAAAATTGATTTGCTTTAGTTTTAGGTATATGTTAACATAACTTTATGTTTTTGAAAATGAAAAATCGGATTGAACGGGAATTAAGCTTATTTATCCGCGACCTAAACCGCAACTATTCTTTAAGCAAGCTCTCTCCCGCACTCTTTAGTAATATAAAGGAATTCTTATCCCGCGGCGGTAAAAGAATAAGGCCGATCTTTTTTTGCATCGGATATCTGGGATTCGCCAAAAAAGCGCCTCCCGGATTATACCGCAGCGCGTTATCCTTAGAGCTCCTGCATGATTTTATGCTTGTCCACGACGATATAATCGATAAGTCCGCTATGCGCCGGGGTAAGCCTTCGATGCACGTATTACTGAATAAATATTTAAAACACGCTAAAAACCTTAAATTTAAGGGAGATGACCTGGCCATTGCTATCGGTGATGTGATGTATGCTATGGCGCTGGACGCGTTCCTGGCAGTAAGAGAAAGGCCTGAACGTAAAGATCTGGCTTTAAAAAAACTTATCTCGGCAGCGCTCTATACCGGAAGCGGTGAATTTATTGAACTGCTCCTGGGCATAAAACCGATAGAGAAAATAAGTAAAAATGATATTTATAAAATATACGCTTATAAAACCGCTAACTATACCTTTGCCTCCCCCCTGGCCATGGGGGCGGTCCTGGCCGGAGTAAAAGACAGCCAGATAAAAAAACTTTTTGACTACGGAATGCATCTTGGCTGCGCGTTCCAGATTAAAGACGATATTATCGGGACCTTTGGCGAAAGCAAAGAAATTGGAAAATCCAACCTTACCGATATAAAAGAGGCCAAAAGAACGCTGCTCGTCTGGCACGCCTATAATCACTGCGATAGGAAAGGCAAAGCAGCGATAAAAAAAGTATTCTCCGGGAAAAAAACAGGGAAAAAAGAACTGCTTAAGATCCGCCGGCTCTTATCCGCTACGGGCAGTTTGGATTATGCCCGGGGTGAAATAAAAAACCTGCTGCTTCAATCCGAACGCATAATAACAGCTCTAAAAATGCGCAAGAATTACCGCAAGGCCCTGGTTAATTTCTCGCGTAAAATCCTTTCTGTTTAAAACCAATCTTAACCGCCTCTATTAGAAATATTCCTGATATACTTCCTTGACTCTGTTGACAGTTTTTAGGAAAAGGTTTTTGGCAGGTTGGTGCAGCGGTAAAATTCCCGGGGGCTTAGTCTCCAGCGCTTCGCAAAGCATACCCAAACAGGTCAGGTAGGTTAAATACTTCTGGCCGGACAACTCACTATTTTCCTTGATTATGGAAACTATCTCTAAATTAGTAATCCTTCCCAGCTTTACCGCTACGCCCAGGACATTCTCCAGGGTCTCAATAAAACCTTCTACCAGAACCGTCCGGCCGACGACCACAAAATTATTGATTTCATAAAGCGCCGCCTTCTTCTCAACAGCCTCTTTTATCTTTGCGCAGATGGACTTAGCCGAAGCAGTAATAATCTCTGCCACCAGTTTTTGTTTTATCGGTTTATAGAATTCGCTTTTTTTGACTAAGATCTCCTTATCCTCGCCTATTTCATTGAAACCGGCAATAATGCCGTATGACCTCTTAATATCTTCGGCTAAATCAAAATTTATTTTTAAGTTATCGGAAAGCTCCCGGGTTAAATCATCCCCCCCGAAAGGCAAAACCTGGATATCCTTAAGCAGGCCGTCCTTAAATACCAGTATCTCGGTCGTATCTCCTCCTATATCGCAGAATAAATTTAAGCCCTCTCTGGCTCCGGGGCTAAAGACCGCCTTGCTGGTAGCCAGGCCTGAAAAAAATAAATCTTTTATTTCATATCCCGATTGGTTAATCACCCGGGCCAGGCTCTGCACTGAAGATAACTTACCGCAGACCAGGTATAACTCCACTTCCAGCCTGTGGCTGTAAAGCCCCAGGGGGTTAGGAATATTATTCTTGGAATCTATCGTGTAACTAAAAGGGATCATGTGGATTATTTCTTCTTCCAGGCTTGAGCCGAGGACGCGTGCCTGCTCATTTACCTTTTGCATATCCGAAACAGTGATTACCTTATTCCCCCTTTCGGCAAGCGGGATAATGGCGTGGCTGTGCTTAGTAACAATATCCTGTCCGGAGATGTTTACCGAGATAAATTTAATATTTACCCCGGATTTGGCCTTCAGGTTTTTCAAGGCCTTAGTGACCGAACCGATTAAGCCGATAGAATCTACGATTGAGCCTTCCCGCATACCCTGGACAGGCAAAGATTCGAAATAAATATTAGCCAGCCGCTTCTTTTTGAAATACGCCAGGCAGGCAGAAATTTTGCTTGAGCCGATATCCAAAGTACAAATATAATTATTTAACATCTTTAAATTTTATCACCGGTTCCTTGAATCTCAGGTCTATATACTTTATATTGTCAAGATTGTGTTTTTCCTGGTTGATTAAGCCGGCCATAATCGCAACCTTATCCCGGATATTGCCCTGCCCGATCTTAACCTCCAAAAAACCGTTTTTTTCCGGGGCCTTCCAGTTGGCGTAAGTATCCTGCCCCCTTAAAATAGGTATTTGGATCGTAATATCATCTTCCCCCGTTACATTTATTTTTCGGATCTTATAGTCCCTGAATAGCCGGTTCTTTCCGGCCTCTTTAAGAATGAGCAGGGCGACGGAAAGCTCCTTATTATTATACCTCTTCCCGGTTTTAGGCCCGAAGATTTTAGTTTCCAGGCCCAGGATTACCGGCAGCCCTGCCTGACCGGCAGGCAGGCCTGAATCTTGCGGCTGAAGGGGACTGGAAAAAATAAACCCTTCTGCGTCAACCGCAAAATAACGGTAGAATTTTATAAAAGCAACAGGCTTACGTTTAACGAACTCCACGAAGATACGGTCGGGTATGATCCTGGCCAGTCTGACTCGCGAACAATCCGGGCAGAACCTGGCGATATTCTCCGATTCTCTCGGCAGGGAAAGGCTGAAAATGTTTTTCCCTTTGAGGTAAGAAAGGTCGATATTGGAAACCTGATTCGCGATAACATCCCTGACCAAAAAATAATCCGCCGCGGACAAGACTCTCCAAATATAACCCAGAATAAATAACAAGGCAAGAAGAATTATCAAACTAAAAACTAAAACCCTGGTTGGAAAATTAACTTTTCTTTTTTTCATATGCCAACTTGATTAATTTAAGGCAGAGCGCGGTAAAGCTTATGCCTGATTTTTTAGCCGCCTTGGGCAGCAGGCTGGTTGCGGTCAACCCCGGGATGGTATTTACTTCCAGGATAAACGGCGTGTTTTTCTCATCCAGGATAATATCTACCCTGGAACAACCGATGCAGCCCAGGAGTTTATGCGCGGACAATGCCGCTTCCTTTACGCTCCGGGTAAGACCCGGGGATAATTTAGCCGGTACAATATAACGGGTCAGGCCTTTCTGATATTTAGCCTGGAAATCAAAGAAGGCGCGCTTGGGGACGATCTCGATTACCGGCATGGCTTTTTCTTCCAATATCCCGACAGTAAGCTCCCTGCCTTTTATATATTCTTCAATAATTATTTTTTTATCAAATTTAAAAGCCAGTTCTATTGCCGCGGGGATATCTTTTAATTTACCCACGATAGAAAGGCCTATGCTCGAACCGTGGGTTGCCGGCTTAACCACTAAAGGCAAACCTAACTTAGCGCAATAAAAGCCCCGGTAAGTATCCCGGCTGAACACCCAAGACCGCGGCACTTTTAATCCGTATTTCTGGAATATTTTCCGCGAGCTGACCTTATCCATGGCCAGGCGGCTGGCCCTGACCCCTGAACCGGTGTAAGGGATCTTAAGATCGCTCAAGATTTTCTGGATCTCCCCATCTTCGCCAAACCTGCCATGGAGGGCGATAAAAGCGCAATCTATTTTCTTAAGCTTCAATAAACGGACATTATCCTTGAGCTTATCGGTTTTAATCAATACGGGCGTAACCTGCAAACCGGATCTCTGAAGCGCTGCGCAGACCGCCTGGCCGGATTTAAGAGAGATCTTTTTCTCCGTAGAAGGCCCGGCCATTAAAACGCCTACCCTGCCGAATTTTTCTTTCAGGCCCATATTTTTATCTCTGGCTGTAAAGTTATTTTAAATTTATCCTTAACCTTTTTTTTGATTATCCGCATAAGCCCTAATACATCTTTTGCGCTCGCCTTGCTGAGATTCAGGATAAAATTAGCGTGGCGCTCTGAAACAAAAGCGCCCCCTGATCTTCTCCCCTTTAATCCGCACAGATCAATGAGTTTTCCGGCGTAGCGCTGCGGCGGATTCCTGAAGATACACCCGGCATTGGGCCGGCTTAGATCCTGGGCTTTGCGCCGGAACATAAGATATTTACTTATATTTTTTTGGATTTGCCGACGGCTGCTTTTTTTAAGCCCCAAGAGAGCGCTTAAAATAATATATTTTTCCAGGCTGGATTTACGGTAACTAAACTTAATCTCCTTGCTGCCTAAGATTTTTATCCTGCCGCTATAATCCATCACGCCTACTTCTTTTACCAAATCTCCTATGGCGCTTTCCCAGCATCCGGCATTCATGGCCAATGCCCCGCCGAGCGTGCCGGGAATACCCGCCAGGAATTCCAGACCGGCCAGAGATTTAGTTTGCGCGAATTTAATGAGCTGGCTTAGAGTAACTCCGCTTCCCGCCTCAAGACAACTCCCCTTCAACGCTACCTTCTTAAAATACGCGGAGTTTAATTTTATGACCAGGCCCTTTACCCCCTTATCGCTGATCAAAAGATTGCTCCCTGCGCCCAGCACAAAAACAGGCAGCTTATTTTTTTTGGCTGCCCCCAGTAAAAACTTTAACTCCGTAAGGTCCTCTGGCTCGCTAAAAAACTGCGCACAGCCACCGATCTTAAAAGTAGTTTTATCCTTTAATGGATATTCAGCTTTTGCCCTGCAACCTCTCGGCCAATTCATCGCTTACCTTTACTATATCTCCTGCCCCTAGAGTAATTACCAGGTCGCCGGATTTTAAGATCCCTAAAACATGCTCTATGATTTTTTCTTTGGGAATAAAATTAACTGTTTTCCCTGGCTTATGCTCCTTTATTCTTTCACAGAGGAGTTGAGCGCTCACCCCTGCGATAGGCGGTTCGCTGGCTGCGTAGATGTCCGTAATGACCAAATGGTCTATACTGTCAAAACTTTTGGTAAACTCGTCCAGAAGTAACTGCGTGCGCGTATAACGGTGCGGCTGGAATATGGCAATAGACCTCTTAGCCTTTAAATTGGCGACGCATTTGAGGGTAGCCTGGATCTCCGTCGGATGATGCGCGTAATCATCAATAACCGTATAATTATGATCCTTAAATTTTATCTCTAGGCGCCTTCGCGCCCCCTTATATCCGGAGAGCGCCTTCTGGACAAATTCTAAACCTATGCCTAACTCGATCCCCAAGGCAACCACTGCCAAAGCGTTGGAGATATTATGCTCTCCGCCCAAGGCAAGGTTAAACCTGGCTATAAATTTATCTTTATAGTAACAGTCAAATTCGCTGGTTAATCCGTCTAATTTTATATTTTTAGGATAAACCTGGCTGGTTTCTTTTAACCCGAATAAGACGTATTTTTTCCGGTAACTTTTGAGAATTTCCCTTAGATTAGCGTCGTCTCCCGAACAAAAAACACAGCCATCCTCATCTGTCCTGTTCAGGAACTCCCTGAAAGCGTCAATCTCTTTTCCGAAGCTCTTATAGTAATCCAGGTGCTCGCGGTCAATATTGGTAACAATGGAATATTTCGGCTTATAATACAGGAAAGAGCCGTCAGATTCATCCGCTTCAGCCACGAAGAATTTACCGTCGCCTAAACAGGCATTAGTATCTATGTTTTTAAGGATCCCTCCTACGGCCACAGTAGGAAAAAGCCCTGCTTCAAGCAACAGATACGCAACTAAAGAAGTTGTAGTGGTTTTGCCGTGGCTGCCGCTAACAGTGATCACGGTCTTATCCTGCATAAGCTCGGCCAGGGCCTGGGCGCGTACAACTAAAGGCAGGCTTTGTTTCCTCGCCTCGATGAGTTCAGGATTATCTTCTTTTATCGCCGAGGAATAAACCACGGCGTCCGCTCCCCGGATATTCCCGGCATTATGCCCTAAGAAAACTTGCGCCCCGGATTCCTTAAGGCTCGCGGTAATCCGGTTTTCCTTAAGGTCTGAACCGCTTACTTTACAGCCGCAGGCTAAAAGCAGCTGCGCGATGCCGCTCATGCCGATACCGCCGATGCCGATAAGATGATAATGTTTTTTCATTTACTGTAGTTCAAGAGATAACGCCGCTTCAGCCAATAAACTTGCCGCGTCAGGCTTAGCTAGATCTCTAAACCCTGAGCGCATTGCTTCAATCTCTGCGGGATTATTGATAAACAATTCCAGTGTTTGCCTGAGTACATCCTTATCCAGTTCAGCGTCTTTTATTACCACCGCGCAGCCTTTTTCTTTTAATATCCTGGCATTCTCCAGTTGATGGCTGTAAGCATAAGGATAAGGAGAAATTATTGCCGGCTTCCCAAAAAATATCAACTCTGTTACGGTAGTCGCTCCGGAACGCGAGATGACCAGGTCAGAAGCACTGTAGGCTTGCTCCATATCCGTAAAAAAACCAAAAACCCTGGCAGTAATCCTTATTTTATTATAGGCCTGTTTAATCGCTGCGCAAGAACCTGTTCCCGTAAGATGGATAACCTGTAATTTTGAAGCATCCTTTAATAATGCCGCTGCCCTAAGAAATTCCGTATTAATATGCTGGCTGCCCTGGCTTCCGCCCATCACCAATAGCGTTAACTTATCCTTATCCAGGCCAAAAAAATCCAAGGCCCGGGTCTGATCGATTTGCTTCAACTGCCGGCGCAAGGGGTTACCGGTAACCACTATTTTCCCCGGGTTTATATTCAGATAATCTTTTGTTTCGCTAAAAGAAACGGCCACCCGGTCAACGAACTTGGCTAATAAACGATTGGCGCGTCCGGGCAAAACATTCTGTTCATGGATTAAGGTCTTAATCCTAAAAAGCCAGGCGAAAAATAAACAGGGAATGCAGTCTAACCCCCCGAAACCAACGACAATCTCCGGCTTAAATTCAACGATTATCTTCAAGCTCTCCCAGGTGCCCTTGAGGAATTTACCCAGGGCAATGAGATTACTGATATCAATACTCCGGCTGATCCCGGAAATAGAGATATACCTTACCTTATATTTATCCAGCACAATGCCGGTCTTAATGCTCCTGGACGCCAGGACCAGAAGCGTCTCTGTTCCTTCCTGCTTATCTTGCAAGGCACAAATAAAGCTGGCCGCGGGAAAAATATGCCCGCCGCTGGCGCCGGCAACTACCAAAATTTTCATTATGGGTATTCTCCGGTGCGTGCAATATTTACCAGTATCCCCACGCAGATCATATCAAAAATAAAAGAGGACCCTCCGTAACTGATAAACGGCAAAGGCAGGCCCTTGGTAGGTAAAACCCCGCAGGAAACTCCGATATTAATCACCACCCGGAAAGCAATCATCGCTACCAGGCCTAAGGCTAGAAAATACCCGAATTTATCCGGGGCACTCTTGATTACCTTAATCCCCTGCCGGATAAAAATAATGAATAATATTATTACGCCGATGGTGCCGATTAACCCCAGCTCTTCACCGATTATGGAAAAAATAAAATCCGTATGCGCTGCCGGAAGATAAAATAACTTTTGCTTGGAGTGACCCAGCCCTACGCCGAATAAACCGCCGGAACCCAGGGCTACCTGTGACTGAATTATCTGGAAGCCGCTTCCTTTAGGGTCCACCCAGGGATTTAAAAATGCCAGGATCCGCGCTTTGCGGTAAGCCACGCTGAATATCAAAAAATACAACACGGGCAGGCTGGCTAAAATCAAGGATAAGATATAGGCCGGGCGTACTCCGGATACAAAAAGCATAACCAGGACTACGGCGCTTAGGGCTATAGTGCTGCCTAAATCCGGCTGCAGCATAATGAGCAGAGCAAAAACGGCTAAAACGCACATCGGCGCCAGGAACCCTTTAAAAAAAGTCTTCATCAGGTTTCCTTTGCGGCTGATAAAATCCGCCATATAGATAATGATAGCCAGGTTAGCCAGCTCCGATGGCTGGAAACTTAAGAATTTGAACCTGAACCATCTGCGCGCACCGGAGACCTCCCTGCCTAAACCGGGAATAAGGACTAAAACCAGCAAAATCAGGGAGATGATTAATACCGGCCGGGCAAATACCTTAAGCTTTCGGTAATCAATGCTCATAAAGAAAAAAGTCAGGACGCCGCCGATAAGCATAAAAATAAGATGCCTTTTCAGAAAGAAGAAACCATCCTTATACTTTTCCCAGGCATAAATACTGGAAGAGCTGTAAATCATCACTACCCCGATGCACATGAGGATCACGGCAACGGTAAATAAACTTACCCTGATATTACGGACCATATTTAAACCTTCGCTTTATCCAATTTAAAAACTATATTTTTAAAAGACCTGCCCCTGTCTTCGTAATCAGAAAACATATCGAAGCTCTTACACATAGGCGAGAACAAAACGCAATCTCCCGGGAGGGCCAACCGGTAAGCTTTCTTTACCGCCTCTTCCAGCGTCGCTGCCTCAAGCGTATTAAGCGAACCGGAAAATACTTTTTTTATTTTTTCCTTTGCCTCTCCGATTAAAACAGCGGCTTTTACTTTTTTAGCGGCCAATTCCACGGCCTTGCTATAATCATTCCCCTTCTCCCTCCCTCCGGCAATCAAAATCAGGGGTCCGCTTAAATTATTCAAAGCCCAGACAGTAGCCTCGGTAGTCGTAGACTTGGAATCATTAATAAACCGCACTCCGTTAATTTCAAGGACATCTTCCAGGCGGTGTTCTACGCCTTTAAATTCCCCGAAAACCTTCATTACCGAATCTTTATTTATGCCGAGTAGCGCAGCTACGCTCAAGACCGCTGACTGATTCGGGTTCAGGCCTTCTTTTTTACGAAAATAGACGGTCGTTGATTTTAGCTCTTTGGCCAAAGAGCGGATAGCCGGATCATCATAATTTAAAACTGCATAATCCGCGGCATCCTGGTTTTGGAATATCCGTTTTTTAGCCGCAAGGTACTCCGCCATATCTTTATAACGGTCAAGATGGTTACGGCTTAAATTAAGAAACACGCAAATCTTAGGCTTAAACGTATCTATATACTCCAGCTGGAAAGAACTTATTTCCAACACCGCAAAATCCCCTTCCTGCATTCTCCCTACTTCCGCGCAAAAAGGCCTGCCGATATTCCCGCAGGTAAAGACTCTTTTGCCCGCGGCGCTAAGCACTTTCCCGATTAAAGTCGTAACTGTGGTTTTACCGTTGGTCCCGGTTACGGCAATAACCTGCGCGGGGCACAGAATCCAGGCCAATTCAATTTCGCTGATTACGGGGATATTTTCATCTTTAGCCCAAATAACGGGTAAGGCATTATTGGGGATCCCGGGAGAAACAACAACGCTGTCTTTACCTCTGACAAAATCCCGCGAGTGCTTGCCTAGCTCTACTTTGATATCTTTTGATTTCAACTGGCTTAAGGCCCGGCGGATATTTGCGTTATCCTGATTATCCGTAATAAAAACTTGCGCACCTAAATCATAAAGCAGATTTGCCGAGGCCACCCCGCTGCGCGCAAGGCCTGCGACAAGGACCTGCTTACCTTTAAAACAATCCTTATTCTTCATGGAATAGGTTAACGGATCTTCAAAGTCACTATTGTCAAGAGCGCCAGGAGAGCCGCAATAATCCAGAACCTGACAATGACTTTATTCTCCGACCAGTTAAGAAATTGAAAGTGATGATGGAGCGGCGCGATCTTAAAAATACGTTTCCGGGTCAGCCGGAATGAGCCCACCTGTAAAATCACGGATAATGCCTCTACGACGAATATCCCGCCTACGATAACTAAAAGTAATTCCTTGCGGATTAATAACGCTACTGTCCCCAGCGCCCCGCCCAAAGCTAATGACCCGACATCTCCCATAAAAATAGACGCCGGATAACAGTTAAACCACAAAAAACCTAAACCTGCGCCCAGGATACTGGCGCAGAAAACCGTCAATTCGCCGCTCCCCTTAATATACGGGACGAGCAGGTATTCGCTTAATTTGATGTTGCCTGAGACATAGCTTAAAATACTAAAAGCCAGGGCAACCATAACTACAATGCCGATAGCCAGGCCATCCAGCCCATCAGTCAGGTTCACCGCGTTAGACGTACCGGCTACGACTAAAATCACAAAGATTATATAGAGGCCGTCTAAATCCAGGGAGATATGCTTCATAAACGGCACATCCAGCTTCAGACTATTTTGAAAACTAATTAAGAAAATAACACCCAGAATCAGACCCAGGATTATCTGGCTGATTAATTTCGCCCTGACGCTCAGCCCCCTGGATTTATTCTTGATTTGTTTCAAATAATCATCGGCAAAGCCGGTTATCCCCAGCCAGAGAGTGCTGAAGAGCACCACCCAGATATACTTGTTGGAAAGGTCAGCCCATAAAAGTGTAGAAGCCACTACTGCCGCCAATATAAGCAGCCCACCCATAGTTGGAGTATCGGTTTTAGAACGGTGCAGGTCATCCAATTTTAGGCTATCGCCTTTATTGATTTTTTCCCCGACCTTTAACGCCTTTAACTTCCTGATAATGATCGGACCGAACAATAAACTGATGATAAAACTGGTAAGGACCGCCATGGCCGCGCGGAAAGTTATGTAGCGAAAGATATTAAAAGCAGAAATTATGTCGTGGAGCGGATAGAGTAAATTATAGAACATCTAGATTTTAAGGACCTCTTCCATTTTCATCCTGCGGGAACCCTTGACTAAAACGATATCGCCCGGGACCACGCCCACTTTTTCAAACAGAATCCTGCGGGCTTCAGAAGCGCTAGCACAGTTAAATATTTTATTTTTAGCGCTGCTGTTTTTATTTAAACACGCCCGGGTAAGCTCGCCTACCGTTATCAGCGCATCCGCAACCTTGAGTGCCTCTCTTATGGCTTGAGCGTGTAAAGCCCGGCTCAAATCCCCTAACTCCAGCATATCACCCATAACAAAGATCTTCTTTCCTCTAACGGAAAGATTATCTAAAACTCCCAAAGCGTGCTTTAGTGAAAGAGGATTGGAATTATAGGTATCATCAATAAACCTTATTCCCTCTATCTCTATAAAATTAAGCCTGCCCTCAGGAAGGCTAAAGCCGGCTAACCCGCAAGAGATATCCCGGTAGCTCAAACCGAAAGCCCTCCCCACCGCTATAGCAAAAAGGCTGTTGTAGATATTATAATACCCTAGCGTCTTTAATGCAAATTTAAATCTTTGATTTACCTTAAAAACTGGCCTGCCGCGGACGTAGCTAATCCCGCTGGCGAAAAAGTCGCTTTTATGCTTTAATCCTACACTTAAAATAAAGGGAGATGGCGTTTTTGTAAGCGCAATCCTTCTTAAAAAAGCGTCATCCGAATTCAATATGGCGATAGCGGGGTTTTGCAATCCGCCAAGCAAGCTATACTTCTCCTTAAAGACTCCGTTTAAACTTCTAAAATATTCCAGGTGCGCCGGCCCGATATTGGTAATTACGCCGATATTCGGACAAGCTATCCGGGTAAGGTATTCGACTTCCCCAAAATGATTAGTGCCTATTTCTAAAACCGCGATATCATAGGAATTATCTAATTTTAACAACGTAAGCGGAAGGCCGATATGGTTATTCCTGGTCCCTTCATTCTTAAGCACTTTGAACTTCCGGGAAAGGACACCCGCAATCATCTCTTTAACCGTAGTCTTGCCGTTGGAACCAGTGACCGCAATCACCGGAATATCTTTAAATCTTTTACGGTTAAAGCAGGCAATCTCCCCCAGGGCGCGGGCTGTGTCATCAACCCTAATAGATGTAACGCCCTTTTGCCTGACTTCTTTTTGCGTTATTAGGCAACCAGCGCCTCTCTTGACTGCTTCCGGAATAAAATCCTGGCCGTCAAAATTATCGCCCTTGATCGCAATGAACGCTTCGTTTTTTTTAATGGTACGCGAGTCTATGGAAATACCCCTTGCCAGAGTATCTTTACTGCCTGAAATAAGCTCACCGCGAGTAGCTTTTAATAATTCGGAAACTTTAAACATCTCCTGACTTCCTTCCGGTCATCAAAGTGTATGGCCTTATTCTTTAAGACCTGATAATTTTCATGGCCCTTGCCCGCCAATAATACGATATCGCCCCTGCCGGCCAGTGACAGGACTTTCTGAATCGCTCTTTTCCGGTCAGGGATTGCGCAATAATTATTCTTTTTTATGCCTCTACGGATATCCCTGATTATACCCGCCGGATCTTCCGAACGGGGGTTGTCGCTGGTAATTACTGCAAAATCCGATAGAGCGGTTACCACCCTGCCCATTTTAGGCCGCTTGAGCCTATCGCGCTCCCCGCCGCAGCCAAAAAGCGTAATGATTCTTTTGGGGGACAACTGCCTTAAGGCAGTAAGGGCATTTTTCAGGGCGTCATCGGTATGCGCGTAATCAACAAATACGCAAAAACCTTTTGGAGAATTTATCCGTTCCAGCCTCCCCGGAACAAGAGAAAAATTTTCCAAGGCGGATTTAATAACTTTTAAACTGATGCCTGCCTTAAGCGCCCAGGCAATGCTGGCTAAAGTATTATAAACATTGTGCCTGCCGATTAAATTTATCCGGAATTTTATCTCTCTCCCGCAGAATAAAAGCTTAAACTCCGTATGCCTGACGTCAAACTTAATATCCCTGGCTAACACTTCCGCTTTATTATCTATCCCATAGGTAATTATTTTAGCGCAAGTAACCTTTTTAATCCTGCCCGCATACCTGTTGTCATTATTAATTACGGCGAACGAGCTTAAACTGAGATTTCTAAATAATTTCAGCTTGGCCTTAAAATACCCTTCCAGAGTCCTATGATAGTCCAGGTGATCCCGGGTCAAGTTGGTAAATATCGCCGAATGGAAATGCACCTGGCCAACCCGTTCCTGGTCTAAAGCATGCGAGGAGACCTCCACTGCCGCGTATTTGATTTTTTCTTTTTCCATACGCGCCAGTATAGATTGAAGCTCTACCGGCCCGGGCGTTGTGTTCTTTGCCGGAATGACTTTATCCTTAAAACGATAATTAATCGTGCCGATTACGCCGGAAGAAAATTTTGCTTCTTTCAAAATCGCCTCAAGCAGATAAGTAATGGTAGTCTTGCCGTTAGTCCCGGTAATCCCGATAACCTTGACCTTGCGGGATGGATTGCGGTAAAACTGGCTAGCTAATCCAGCCAGGGCCAAACGCGTATTTTTTACTCTTATAAATTCCGCTGGTTTAAAGCGGTTTACTTTTACTCCTGCATCGCAGACCACAAACTTCGCTCCCCTGTCCACCGCTTCATTAATAAACCTGCTCCCGTCTTTTCGGCTCCCCTTGACAGCCACAAAAATGGAATTTTTCCTAACCAGCCGGGAATTAGAACTTAAACCGCTGATTTCCTGATTTTTTATTAATTTAACGAGCTCTGCGATTTGCATTTAAGTCTTCGGCCAAGGACTGTTTGGTTTTTAGGTATCTTACCACATCGGCAGCAACATTCTTGAACACCGGAGCAGCGACTACGCCTCCGAAATAATACGGATGCGGCTCGTCTACCGACACTACGATAGCAACTAAAGGGTCTTCGGCAGGCGCAAAACCGATAAAGGAAGCCACGAATTTATTATGTGAATATGCGCCGTTGGGCTCTAACTTCTGGGCGGTTCCGGTTTTTCCGGCAGCGGTAAATCCGGGAACCTGGGCCATTCTCCCGGTACCCTCTTCCACTGCGCCGGTGAGTATCTTGGTCATCCTGGAGGCAGTTTCCAGGGATATGACCTTACGGATTAATACCGGAGACGTTCTTTTGATTACTTTCCCCTGCTTGTCGCGGATTTCTTCTATCACAAAGGGGCGCATCAACTGGCCGCCGTTGGCGATCACGGAAATAGCGCTGACCAGCTGCAGCGCGGTTACGCCTACCTCCTGGCCGATGGGGACCGCGCCTATGGAAGTCTTAGACCAAAAACGCGGCTCCTTAATCATCCCGGATATCTCTCCCGGTAAATCTATCCCCAACTTAGAGCCGAAACCGAATAATCTTACATACTTATATACGGTATTCGGCCCCAGTAACTGGGCGACTTTAGTCGTGCCGATATTACTGGATTCTTCAATTACCTCTCTAAAGGTGAGCCACCCGTGCGGCTTATGGTCATGCAAGGTGTGGTTAGCCACGCGATAAGACCCGTTTTCGCAGAAAAACTTGTCTTCTTCACCAACCCTCTTCTCCTCCAGCGCAGCTGAAGCAGTAACGATTTTAAATACTGAGCCCGGCTCAAATAAATCACAGATGGCCCGGTCACGCGTCTGGTCCTTGCTTACATTACTATGCTCATTTAAATCATACGTAGGCCGGTTGGCTAAAGCCAGGATCTTTCCTGTGTGCGGATCCATAACAACAATGCTTGCGCCTTTGGCATGGTAGGTTTTGAAGGCCTTATCCAGTTCGCGTTCGGCAATATACTGAATCACCTGGTCAATAGTTAAAACTATATCATTTCCGTCCCTGGGCAGGACCATCTTCTCCCAAATATCCAATTTTTTCTGCCGCGCGTCCCGTAAAAATATCGCCCAGCCCGGAGCGCCTTTTAAATATTTATCCAGGTAAAGCTCGATACCTTCTAAACCGGTATTATCCAGGCCGGCAAAACCGATGATCTGGCTGGCCAGGTACGTATTCGGATAGCTGCGCTTGGTTTCTCTCAAAAAACCCAATCCTTTAATATTTAATTTTTTTACTGCCGCTTCCTCCTGAGGGGTTATTTTGCGGGCCAGCCAGACAAAATATTTTTTACGCGCTAACCTGCCCCTTAGATAATCCTGGTCCACATTCAATATTCCGGGGAGTGCAGCAATAATGCGTTCTTTATCGCTATCTTTTATAGTGTTGGGTGAAGCATAAAGTGAAGGCGCAGGTAAATTCAAAGTCTGCGGTTTTAAATTACAATCATAGATAACTCCGCGCACAGGCTCCAATTCTACAAAAAGATTGTGTTGTTTCCTGGCAATACCGGATAGGTAGGTGGAATTGAAGAACTGGATGTAAAGCAGGCGCGCAATGCAAAAAATTAGAAAAGCGAGGAAAAATAAAAATACCGCCTCAGCCTTGCGGCGATAATTGCTTATATACACATTAAGTTTTGATTAATAAATCTACGGGTTGATGGTCCTGGCTTCGGCCTGCCTTTTAATACCGAAGATACGCGCCAACAGAGTCTCTTTATTTGCTGCCCCTTGAGTAAAAGTAACCCCTTCCTTAGAAGGGACTAGCCTTGCTAACTGGTATTTATCGGGCATCTGGAAATCTGAACTATTGGATACACTGCCGCCGATATTTACCAATGAACAGTTCTTTTCAATATTATACCTTAGAATGCTGTTCCTATCCAACAACTTCTGGAAGACCGCATATTGCCTTTGTTCGGAATAAGCCAGCCTTAGGATTTCGGTCTGCTGGTAAACATAAAGCAGCGAAAAAAGGGTTACGCAGACAATCATGGATAAAAATTTATTCAGTTTCATTTCTTTTTAAATCCTTTTTGCCGCCCTTAGTTTTGAAGAGCGGCTGGCCGGGTTACTCTCCACTTCCAACGCCAGCGGCGTTAAAGGTTTAGGTGTCAGGATATCTATCAGTCCCTCGCTTTGGGCTTTACGGAACGCAAACTTTATCGCGCGGTCTTCCAAAGAGTGGAACGTAATAACGCATACCCTGCCCTTCTTTTCAAGGAGCATAATGGCTTTATTTACTGCCGTATCCAGCACCTCCAGCTCTCTATTAACGGCAATGCGTACTGCCTGAAAAGTGCGGGTGGCCGGATGTATCCGATAAAACCTATGCCTGTACCTGGCCGGTATGGATCTGGCTGCGATATCGGCCAGCTGCGTTGTGGTAGTAATCGGCTCCCTTTCTCTTTCCTGCACCAGGATATGGGCGATACGGTTATGCCACCTCTCTTCTCCGAAGTTCCACAATAAGGTGGAAAGCTCTTCTTCGTTCAGGTTATTCACCAGGTCGTATGCCGAGACATAGCTATCCTGGTCCATACGCATATCTAACGGGCCTTCATTCTGGAAACTAAAGCCCCTTCTGGCGTCCTGAAGCTGAAAGGAAGATATCCCCAAGTCAAAAAGCACTCCGTCAACTTTTTTGACTTTCAGATTTTCTAAGAGCGTATTTATCTCCACGAAATTTCCGTGGACTAATTCACAGGCGGACCCAAATTCACTCAGGCGTTGGCGGCCGACCGCTAAAGATGTGGCATCGCGGTCAATACCAATGAGCCTTCCTCCAGGGAGAATCCGCTCTAATATTGCTTTAGCGTGCCCGGCAGTACCTAAGGTTGCGTCTACAATTGTCTTGCCGGGTTTTAAATCTAAATAATCCAAAACCTCCCCTAACATCACGGGAGTGTGAAATTTTAAGTTAGACATCCATCAATTTCTCGGCAATCTCTTCAAAAGACTGCCGGGAATTTCCATAAAACTCTGACCACTTATCTTTAGCCCAAATCTCAATGCGGTTAGAAACTCCGACGATAACCACATCTTTTTTAATCTCGGCAAAATCTTTTAAGTATTGCGGCAAGAGGATTCTTCCTTGCGTATCAAAATTTACTTCGACAGCGCCGGAAAAATAAAGACGGTTAAATTTACGCGATTCAGCTTTGGTGAAAGATATGGATTTAAATTTGGATTCCTGAGCCCGCCACTCTTCTTCGCTGAGCATAAAAAGGCAATTATCTAATCCCCGGGTCACAAAGAATTTTTCCACGAAATGCGCCTTGGCTGCTTCGCGAAATTTGGCAGGCAATATTAAACGCCCTTTGCGGTCTATAGAATGCAGATACTCGCCATAGAACATGGCTTAAGCTCCCTGCCTGCCGGTAGGCAGGCTCCACTTTAATCCACTTCCATCCACTTAATAGTCAAAGTATAGATAAAATACCCTGTTTTGTCAAGAAAAAAATTTACCTAAATTGTTCTAAAACAAGAAGTAGTGGATATTACCGGGTGAATTGGCTATATATTGTGGTATTGGGGGTGGCTTAAGCGAGGATTCTTTTGCAGAGAACTATGTCTTTCTTGATTTGCCCGGCCAAAAGCGCCAGGGAAGCAAATCTCCTGTCCGTCCGGACCATTTTCGCAAACTGGATCTCAAGATACTTCCCGTAGATATTTTTTTTAAAATTAAATATATGCACTTCAATGTGCACCTTTTTATTCTTTAGCTCAAGCGTAGGCCTCTGGCCGATATAACAGGCACCCTTAAGCTTATCCCCGCCGAAAATTATCCTTACGGCGTATATTCCCGCAGCCGGAATGACCTCATGGTGAGGATTGATATTTGCCGTCGGAAAACCCAATATCCTGCCCACAGCGGTGCCTTTGATCACCGTCCCTAAATACTCACCGGACGGGATAATAATCTTTCTGCCTGCCCTATATCCCCTCTCTTTATTAACCTGCGGATTAAGGTGCTGCTTATTGCCCGGCCCTGCACTTTAATAATATTAATGCCCCGGCCCTTGAAACCATAGTCCTCCCCTATTATTTTTAAGAGGTTAAAATCTCCTTGGGCCTTTCTGCCAAAGCGAAAATCTTTGCCGACATAAACATATTTTGCGCCGATTCTGCCCGCCAAAATATTTTTTATAAAATCTTCGGCCGGGATTCCGGCAAAACTACCGGTAAAATTAATCACCACGCAGATATCAATCCCCAGTTCGGCGATGAGGCGCAAACGGTGCTCCAGCGAATAGAGGCTGGCTTGTTTTTGCGGATGCGGACAGAAAGTAAGGACGACGCTTGTCCCGCCTATGGTATGCGCTTTATGCACGGCAGCCTTTAATATCCTGCGGTGGCCGCGGTGCACGCCGTCAAAAACCCCCAGCGCCACCACCGGCTTCTTGATTTTTCCGATATTATTTATGCCATGAATTATTTTCATAATTTATTTTAGGTCCTGGCGTATCTTGGCAATGACTTTTTTGCGCACATCCGCAAGCTTGCCGCTTACGGTACAGCCGGAAGCGGTTCGGTGCCCCCCGCCTCCGAAGGCTTGAGCGACTTTATTCACGTCAACTAAGCCCGTTGATCTTAAGTTAACCCGGATCTCATTTTTTACCCCCAGGTTTTCTTTAAATAACGCTGCGGCCTGGATGTCTTTTATCCCCCGGATAAAACTCAAGATATGGTCGGTTAAATCAAAGGATAATTTTTTATGCCTGAGTAGCCTAGCGGGAAGTTCAACCCAGGCAATCTTTCCTCCGGATGTGCGGTGTATATGTAAGAGCGTTTTAATTAACAACTGAATATCCGTAAAAGGGATTTTTTCGTAGATGTTCCTATAGACCAAGGGAACATCCAAACCAAAACGTAATAATTCCCCTGCCGCCTTATGCGTAAAAACACTGGTATTAGAGTAACGGAATGACCCCGTATCTGTCATCATGCCCACATATAACAACAGGGCTGCGTCCGCGTCAAAGGGCACGTGCATTTCTTTATAGAGCCTGAAAACCATCTCTGAAGCCGAAGAGGATTTAGGGTCAACCCAATCAACGGTGCCGAATTTTTTATTGCTTATGTGGTGGTCTATGTTAACAACGGACAAAGTATTGTTGATTAGCTTAGACACTTCTCCGGTGCGGCCTAAATCCGTACAATCAAGAATAACCGCGCAATCAAAATTAATGTCTTTAAGAGCAGGCCGGTAAAGCTTTATACTCTCTTTTCCCGGCAGAAAAAAGTACTCCGACGGCAAAGGGTCTTCATTAACAATAACCGCTTGCTTACCCAGCTTCTTTAGTAAATAATAAAGGCCTAACTCGGAGCCTAAGGCGTCTCCTTCGGGGCTGGTATGGGCACTGATTAAAAAACGATTATACTTTTTTATTGCGGCGGCGGCTTTTTTTAGGTTTATTCTGCTCATCGATCTCCTTTATTTCGTTCAAGACCTCTTCTATGCGCACGCTGTATTCGCTAGACCTGTCTTCGTAAAAAGCAATTTCGGGCGCAAACCTTAAATTTAACCTCTGGGCGATTAATTTCCGCACAAACCCCAAAGCCGAATCCAGGGCTTCTTTTGTATTCTTATGGGCA
>Ga0172381_10001174_pt1 | contig 31466 bp, 29 predicted proteins | sample Leawel6488metaG_FD_119754 | JGI IMG/M metagenome (GOLD analysis project Ga0172381, IMG submission 119754) | Leachate microbial communities from a municipal landfill in Southern Ontario, Canada - Leachate well 64-88 metaG | ecosystem: Engineered > Solid waste > Landfill > Unclassified | place... | reverse complement strand
TTTAGGTGTGGATAATACACTGGTTAATGATTCTTTTGAAGATTATTTATCAGTCCAAGATAGAAATAGATTGACTAATGCACAAAGTAAATACAGAGTAGCAAAGGATAAGATTAATTTGGCTAAAAATGCCATATCACCACTAACTTCTCAAAGTGAACATGGTTTGGTGGATATGGCTTTAACTAAAGCTGAGGAAGCGCTCAATGAGTTAAACGGTACTCTTTCCGCCACTCAAGATGCACTTAATGCGACGATTGCCATTGGCAGTTTGACACAAACTGTACTTGATGCGAAAAAAACCAGTGTGGAAACGGCCAGTACCGGTGTGGGTGCAAATTATAATACAATCATTACACAAAAACAGAGTATTACTACGGCAAAAAACAGCTACTCCACTTATTTGATTGCTTATACCAAGGCAACCCAAGATTTGGCTAATACACGACTTACGACTGAGAGTGCAGTACAAATCAAAGAAGCTTCTTATGTGCAAGCTCAGGCTAATTTAGATGCCAAGAAAAATCCTCCGCGAGAAGTGGATGTGGCAGCTTACCGGGCTGGCTTATTGGCTGCAATTGCCAATCGTGATAAAGCTATTTTAAGATCTCCGATTGATGGAATTGTGGGAAGTGTGGCGAAAAAAGTTGGTGAACAAATTTCCGGAGCTGAGACTATGATTAAATTGTTATCACCTAGATTTGAAATTACTGTGGATGTGCCGGAAACTGATATTTCCAAAATTAAGATTGGCGGAACAGCAGATATTACTTTAGACGCATTTAATAATGACACGGTGCTTAAGGGTGTAATTACCAAAGTTGACTTGATGGCCACGGAAATTCAAGATGTGGTTTATTATCAAGTGTCGGTTATGTTAGATGAAGATAATCCGGTGATTAAATCAGGGATGACTGCTGATATTATTTTTGCCACAGAAAAATTAGTGGATGTGATTTCTGTTCCATCTCGTGCGGTACGGGTCAATGATCAAGGGAAGAAAGTAGTGGATGTTTTGGAAAATAATCAGAAAAAAGAAACCGTGGTGGAACTTGGTATTAAAGCTGATGATGGTTTGGTAGAAATTATTTCCGGATTGAATGAAGGACAAGAAATAGTTTTGGGAGAAAAATCAAAATAATATGGCATTGATTCAAATAAAAAATTTAACCAAAGAATATCGTAATGAAGAAGTGGTGACTGAAGTTTTACGCGGGATTAACTTTACCATTGCCAAAGGTGAATTTGTTTCTATTATGGGTCCGAGTGGTTCTGGTAAATCCACTCTGATGCATATTTTGGGTTTTTTAGATAAAGCCACTGATGGGGAATATCTTTTTGAAGGAAAAAATGTCAATGAGCTGACTGATGATCAATTGGCGGAATTTAGAATTAGTAAAGCTGGTTTTGTTTTCCAATCTTTTAATCTATTGCCAAGAATTACCGCTTTAGATAATGTGGCTTTACCATTGGTTTATACTGATATGTCTGTCAAAAAGAGGAAGGAAAGAGCCAAAGAAGTCCTTTTACAAATGGGTTTAGCACATCGTGAGAATCATTTTCCCAGTCAGTTATCTGGTGGAGAAAAACAGCGGGTGGCAATTGCTCGTGCTCTGGTTAATAAGCCTGAGGTAATTTTTGCTGATGAGCCAACTGGTAATTTGGATTCGCGAAGTGGTTTGCAGGTGATGAAAATTTTACAAAAATTAAATGATGAAGGTAATACAATTATTCTCGTGACTCACGAAAAATATACAGCAGAACATGCGGCAAGGATTATTTTAGTTAAAGATGGTAATATTATTTCTGATAACAAAGTGACTAATAGACAAAGAGCGGAAAATGAAAAGGATTTAAAAAAATAATTCAAAGTATGAATTTTTTAGAGAATATCCATGCGGTATTTCGTTTAATCAAGGCCAACAAAGTGCGGTCTTTTTTGACTATGCTCGGGATTATGATTGGAATTATGAGTGTGATCGTGGTACTTTCTGCTGGTGCCGGAGCTCAAAGTTTGATTTTAAATCAAATCAAAAGTATGGGCTCAGATTTACTTGGAGTTTTGCCTGGTAAATCTGATGAAAATGGTCCGCCGGCTACGGCTTTTGGCAGTGTAATTACTACCTTGAAATATGAAGATGCGAAAAAATTGACAGATGGAAGTTATCCGCATTTGATGGCGGCTGCAGTATATGTGAAGGGTCGAGATACGGTTTCTTATGAAAGTGAAAATACTGATACTAATTTTGTCGGCACCAACGCCGATTATTTACTAGTAGAAGATACTGGGGTGGCACAAGGTAGATTTTTTGATGAGGATGAAGAAAAAACCATGGAAAGGGTGGCGGTATTGGGTAGTGAAGTGGCGGATGTATTGTTTAAAAATATTGACCCTCTTGGTAAAAAAATTAAAATTAAAAAAACTACTTTTCGGGTTATTGGGATAATGAAAAAACGCGGAGTGAGTGGTTTTGAAAATCAAGACAATCAACTTTTTATTCCCGTATCCACGGCGCAAAAAGTTTTATTGGGTATTGATTATGTCAGTTTTATGAGATTGAAGGTGGATAATGCCGACAATATCAATGATGCACAAAATTATGTGACCACCCGTTTGAGAGAGTTGCATAATATTGATGATCCGGAGAAGGATGATTTTTCTGTACGTTCCATGGCTTCGGGAATTGAAACATTTACTAATATTACCAATGCTTTGAAAATGTTTTTGACCTTTATTGCGGCTATCGCTTTATTGGTTGGAGGTATTGGAATTATGAATATTATGCTTGCCGCCGTGGAAGAACGAACTCGAGAAATTGGTTTACGAAAAGCTGTTGGTGCAAAAAGTCGTCATATTGTAGTACAATTTTTAGTGGAAACCGTGATGATTACTTTTTTAGGTGGTTTGTGCGGTATAATTTTAGGGATTTTTATTTCTTGGAGTATTGCCAAAGTAGCACAATATTTGGGTTATGATTGGGATATGATTGTTTCTTGGTCATCTATTATTTTGGCGACCATGGTATCGGTGGGTATTGGGTTGTTATTTGGGGTGGCACCAGCTAAAAGAGCCAGTCGTTTGGATCCGATTGAAGCTTTGCGTTATGAATAATTTATTGTTATGAAGTTTAATAATATTTTAAATCAAACTATTATTTCTCTTTTATCAAAAAAGGGTCGTTTTATTTTGACAGCACTTGGGGTAAGTATAGGTATCGCTGTAGTTATTGCCATTATGGCTGCCGGAGAAGGTTTGGATTATATGCTTAAAGGTCAATTAGATTCATTCAATCCAAATAGTATTTGGACCGAGGTAAAGATTCCTAGTACTGGGCATGCCTCTTCGGAAAATGCTCAAGGCCAAGCCACTGGTATTACTATTACTACCATGAATGATAAAGATTTGGAAGATATTAGAAAATTAGATAATATTTCTGCGGCTTATGGCTATGTCACCGGTCAAGATGTGGTGAGTTATAATGGATTAAATAAAACAGCCTTACTTCTCGGAGAAGGTTATCAAATGCCGGAAGTGGAAAAGTTTGAGTTAAGCGCTGGTCGCATGTATACTGAGGAGGAAGAAAATAGTCTATCCATGGTGGTAATTTTAGGGAAAACCATTAAGGAGGATTTATTTGGTCAAGAAGATGCAGTGGATAAGAAAGTTAAAATTAAAGGAAAAAGCTATCGCGTCATCGGTGTGGCCAAAGAAAAAGGTTCAATGATGTTTATGGATATGGATAAGGTGGTTTATTTTCCGGCAAAAACTTTACAAAAAAGAGTTTTAGGCATTGATTATTTTTCAGCCATTGCCAGTAAAATGGTTGATCCAAGTAAGGCCGAAGCCACTAAAGAAGATATTGCGTGGTTAATGAGAGAAAATCATGATATTACTGATCCGGATAAAGACGATTTTGCTGTTGCAACCATGGAAGAGGCAATGGATATGTTGAATACTATTGTTGGTAGTATTGTTATATTATTGATTGCTCTTGTGTGTATTTCTCTGGTGGTTGGGGGAGTAGGAATTATGAATATTATGTATGTGTCAGTGACTGAGCGTACTTTTGAAATTGGTTTGCGTAAATCTTTGGGTGCAAAAAATAAAGATATTATGAAACAATTTTTAATGGAAGCGGTGATCATGACTGTGATCGGAAGTGTGGTTGGAATTATTCTCGGGGCACTTTTAGCTTTATTAATTTATTATATTGCACTTAGCTACAATCTCAAATGGGTCTATGTTGTGCCCGTATCTTCAATTATTTTAGCTGTCGGATTTTCTGCTGGTGTTGGGTTGCTTTTTGGGCTTTATCCGGCAAAAAAAGCTGCGAGTCTTGATCCTATTGCTGCAATGCGGAGAGAAAATTAGGAAAATTAGGGAATCTTGCTAAATTCTCTTTAAAATGATACTCTAAAATTAATATGTCAGACACTCAAATCATTAAAGATCGGGTGGACTTGGTTCAACTGATTTCCGAGTATATTCAGCTGAAAAAGGCCGGGGTGAGTTGGAAAGCCTGTTGCCCGTTTCATAATGAGAAATCACCATCTTTTATCGTTAATGCCGAGAAGCAATTTTGGCATTGTTTCGGTTGTGGTAAATCTGGTGATATCTTCACTTTTTTACAAGAGATTGAAGGCTTGGAATTTCCTGAGGCTTTAAAAATTTTAGCCGAACGTGCCGGAGTGGAAATTAAGACTTTTAAAAAAGAAATTGATAAAAGCCAGAAAAATCGTTTGTTTGAAGTTAATAATAAGGCCACGTATTTTTTTCATAATTTTTTATTATCTATGCCCACGGCGAAAATTGCCAGAGATTATTTAAAAAATCGTGGGACAAGTGACGAGGCAATCGTGGAATGGCAGGTTGGTTTTGTGCCAGATCAGTGGGATTTATTGACCAAATATTTATTGAAAAATGGTTTTGGAGTGGAAGATATTGTGTCTACCGGTTTGGTAGTGAAAAATGAAAACAAGAGCAGTTATTATGATCGTTTTCGAGGGAGAATTATGTTTCCAATTAAGGATGTTTACGGAAATATTATCGGTTTTACTGGCCGGATAATTGTGGAAACGGAGAATTCCGGTGGAAAGTATGTAAACACCCCACAAACTCCAATATTTGATAAATCTCGTGCTGTTTATGGAATAGATAAAGCCAAAATGGCCATCAAAGCCAAGGATGAGATGATTTTGGTGGAAGGTCAGATGGATGTAATTGCCAATCATATTATTGGGATTAAAAATGTAGTGGCTGCTTCAGGTACGGCTTTGACTGAGGATCATATTCGTTTATTAAAAAGATATAGTCAAAATATTTTATTCGCTTTTGACGCGGATGAAGCTGGAATTAAGGCGGCAAAACGAGGTATTGATTTGGCTTTACTGAACGGTTTGAATGTAAAAATAATATCTATTCCTGAGGGTAAAGGTAAAGATGCGGACGAATGTATAAAAAAGTATCCGGGAGTGTGGACCGAAGCTGTAGCTAAGGCACAAGGTGTGATGGAGTGGTATTTTAGCGAGGTTTTTACTAAACATGATATCAATGACCCTCGGGGGCGTCAACAAATTTCCGATGAACTTTTACCAGAAATCAATAAAATTCAATATGCCATTGAGAAAGAAGCTTGGCTTAAAAAATTGAGTGATAAGCTGGGGGTAGATGTTAATATTTTAAAAGAAGATACAAAAAGATTGGTTAAGTTAGTTTATGCGAGTAAACCAATAGAAGAAGAAAAGCCACAAGTACAAGAAGAAAAAACCAGATTGGATGATTTGTTGGAAAGATTTTGGGCAATTATAATTAAATATCCCAAAGGTTTTATTAAATGTAAAAATTTTATTAAAAAAGAATTTTTTGTGGATAATAAATTTTTACCCCTTTACGAATTTGCGGAAAATGAGTATAATAAAGGGGTGTTGGATTTTGGTAAATTCAACCACCCGGAACAAGAGAATCTGATAAATTTATTGTATTTACGAGCGGAAAAAGAATTTAGTAAATTAGATGATGAAGAACTGGAAAAAGAAATTGAAGCGTTACTTGCGGAAATTAAGAAAGAGTGGTTGAAAATACAAAAAGAAAAATTAACTTTTGCTTTAAAACGTGCTCAGGAAGCGGGCGATAAACAACAAGAAGATGAGATTTTAAATCTTGTTATGAAATTAAATTCTTTTTAAAATTGTTAGCTTATTGTTTCTGGAAGGTATTATTAATTATTTTGTTCTTTGTTTCTTAATATTTTTAAAAATAAATCACTATGCCTGTGAAGAAAAAAAATAAAAAAGTTGTTTCGCATAAAAAAACTTTATCCACGCGTGGGAAAAAAACAACTATTAAGAAAAAACCGGTTAAAAAACCGGTGATTAAAAAAGCGTTGGCAAAAAAAAAGGTGAAGAAAAGTACAGTTAAAAAAATAAATAAACCGCACAAATCAAAATTATTACCTCGAGGTAAAAATGTTGTTGTTCCTAAAATCAAAAAGCCAACAATCAAAAAAGCAGAGACGAAATGGATAATTGAAGAAGTTGAAGAACCAATCATGGAAAAAATTTGGACCGCGGTGCAAAAAGGACGCAATCGAGGATTTATGACCATGATAGAGCTAATGTCATTATTTCCACGACCGGAAAGGCATTTGGATTTATATGAAGGTTTTTTGGATTTGATGGATAAAAATGGCATTTCTTTGATTGAAGGACAAACTGGGTTTTTGGGTGGTGGAGAAAAGAGGGAAGAAGTGATGAAGGGATTTCGCGGAGAGCAACCGGATATGGATGTCCCTTTTGATTTGAGTCAAATTTCTTCCGACTCCATTCAGATGTATTTGCGTGAAATTGGTAAAATTCCTTTATTAACCCAAGAGCAAGAGGTATCTTTGGCTAAGAAAAAAGAAGCCGGAGATAAAGCGGCGGAGAGAAAATTAATTGAAGCCAATTTGCGACTGGTGGTTTCCATTGCCAAAAAATTTGTTGGCAAGACCTTGTCGTTATTGGATTTAATTCAAGAGGGGAATATTGGCTTGTTTCGAGCAGTGAAGAAGTTTGATCATCGTAAGGGTTATAAGTTCTCAACCTATGCTACTTGGTGGATTAGACAGGCAATTACGCGTGCTTTAGCGGATCAATCTCGTACGATTAGAATTCCGGTACACATGGTGGAAACCATCAATCGTTTTCAGCAGGTACAAAGACGCTTGTTGCAAGATTTGGGTCGTGATCCTACTCCGGAAGAGTTAGCCTCAGAAATGGGTGAAGAAATTGGTAAAATTAAGCACATTATGAGTATTTCTCAAGATACGGTGTCTTTGGAAATGTCTATTGGTGGTGATGATGATGATTCTTCTTTGCAAGATTTTATTGAAGATGTTAAAAATGTATCACCCAGTCGAGCGGCCGGTTTGGAAGTTTTGCGTGATTATGTACGGGAAGCTATTAGCGATTTGAGTGCTCGTGAACAAAAAATTCTGGAAATGCGTTTTGGTTTGAGTGATGGTGTCACTCATACTTTAGAAGAGGTAGGAACCGAATTTAGTGTCACCAGAGAAAGAATTCGTCAAATTGAAGCTAAAGCTTTGGATAAAATCAAAGAGATGGATATTATCAATAAATTAAGAGACTATTAAAATTATGAAAATAGTTCTATCTGGTGGTGGAACTTTGGGTTCTGTAACCCCACTTTTGGCAATTGCTAAAATTTATAAAAAAGAAAATAGTGAAGCACGATTTTTATGGGTGGGTACAAAAAACGGGGTGGAAAAAAAATTGGTAGAGGATGAAAATATTCCGTATTACACCATTAGCTCTGGTAAATGGCGTCGTTATTTTTCCGGTTACAATTTTATTGATTTGTTTAAAATTTTTTTCGGGTTTATTCAATCATTATTTTTTTTAATCAAACACCGACCGGATTTATTGATTACGGTTGGTGGCTTTGTTTCTGTGCCATTACATCTGGCCGGTCATATCTTAAGAATTCCGGCTTGGGTGCATCAACAAGATGTGAAGCTGAGTTTGGCAAATAAAATAATGGCGCGTTTTGCGCAAAAAAATACTGCGGCAAATAAATATTGCATGGATTGTACAATTTATAAAAATGCTGAATTTATTGGGAATCCAGTTAGGCTAACCAATAGTGTGTCTAAAATAGAAGCTAAGGCATTTTTTAATATTAAAGATGATTCTCCGGTAATTTTTATTTTAGGCGGAGGTACTGGTTCCAATAATATTAATACTGTCACCTGTGAGATTGTAAAAAAATTACCAAAAAATTGGCATTTTATTCATTTGACTGGTTTATACCGTGATAATAATCAGGAAGAGGAGGCAAAAAAAATCAACCCAAATTATCGAGCCTATAAATTTTTTAAAAAAGAGATAGACTATGCATATATTGCTGCTGACGCAGTTGTGACTCGTGGTGGATTAGGAACGCTGACGGAATTATCTTATTTTAAAAAACCCTGTGTGATTATTCCCATGTTTCGAACCCATCAAGAATTAAATGGTAAAATGGTGGTGGATAATGATGCTGGAATTGTCTTGGAAGAAGGTGAAAATTTGGCGAAAGATTTAGTCGAAAGTTTGATGAAAATCATAGAAAATCTGGAGCAAAGTCAAGAAATGGGTAAGAATTTAGCTGTAGTTTTACCCGTTACTCCACCTTTTAAAATTATTGAAATTATTGAAAAATTAACAACTTAATAGACATCAATATTTTTTTACTTGCTTTTTTATTTGATTTACTCTAAAATGTTAGATAACCTATAAAAATAAAATTTAACCTTAATTTAATTTGTTATGAAAAAAAGAATAGAATGGCTCGCAAAAATTTTAGTCTACGCAACTTTTTTTGCACCATTGATAGTGTTGCCAAGTTCCTTTATTTTTCCATTTATTGTGCCTAAAATTTTAATTATCAGATCATTGGTTGTTCTGATGGTTTTGTGTTATATTGTTTTATTAAGAATAAATTGGCAAGAATACAAAATTAAAAATAATTTGTTAAATATTGCGATGTTGTTATTTTTATTGAGTTTTGTTGTTTCCACTTTTGTCGGTGTTGATCCATATAAAAGTTTTTGGGATAATCATGAGAGAATGTTGGGCTTATTTACTATTTTTCACTATATTACTTTTTATTTTGTTTGCGGTGGTTTATTTAAAAAATGGACTGATTGGCAAATGGCGTTGAGAATATTTTTATTTGCTGGATCTTTAGTGATGTTTGTGGGTGTATTGCAGATTTTTAAACCTGATATGCTTATGAATAATGGTAATCGGGTAGCTAGTACCTTAGGTAATCCGATTTATGTTGGTGGTTATGGCTTGTTTTTAACCTTTATGTCTATTTTATTATTATTGAAAGAAAAGACTAAATTTTGGCAAATTTTTGCCAGTGTGACTTTAATTTTAGCTTTACTTGGTCTTTTTTACAGTGGTACTCGGGGAACAATGCTTGGTTTAGTAGTAGGTCTTGGTGTATCAATGCTTGGATATGCTTTATTTTTAAAAGATCGTCCTCGGATTAAAAAAACAATTTTAGGAGGTGTGGTTTTGTTGGTCGCTTTGATTGGAGTGCTGTTTGTTTTTCGTCAGACTAGCTTTGTTATGAATATTCCGGCAGTCGGTCGGGCAATCAATACTTCTTATACTGACGTAAAAAATACTCCGCGTTGGTTAGCTTGGGAAATTGCCATTGAATCTTGGAAAGAAAGACCATTTTTCGGTTGGGGGCCAAATAATTATTATTATGCCTTTAATAAATATTACAATCCCAAATTGTTAGAATACGGGGTGGGGGAAACATGGTTTGATAATGCACATAATATTATTATGAATACTTTGGCTGTGCAAGGTATTCTTGGTTTACTTGTTTATTTGTCAATTTTTGTGGTGGCAATTTATTTGTTATTACGCGGTTTTTTCCGAAAAAATTTGGATATTCATTTTACAATTATTATTTCAGGATTTTTGATTGCTCACTTGGTGCAAAATATTGTCGTGTTTGAAAATCCCACCTCCTACCTTTATTTTATGTTTTGTTTAGCCATGGTCAGTGGTATGGCGGGTGAAGGAAAAAAAGATATGAATGAGGTAAATAAAAAACCAATTGGTGATAAAAAAGTTACCGGCGGTTTCCTGTGGTCTATGGGAACGGTTGGTTTTTTCTTGGTTTTTATCTTTAATATTCAACCGGCACGAGCAAACATGAGAGCTTTGGATGCTATTCGTGATATTAGTACTAACATCAACGCAGCACCAACATCAATGGCCACGGCTTTGGCATTTAATTCTCCTCATGTGGATGATATTAGAAATGATATTGCTCGTTCGGTTAATACATTACTTAGAGATCCAAATACTAAAATGGATAGTAAATTAGCCAAACAATTAGCAGAAATGTCTTTGGAAAATATCAAGAAAAATGATTTACTACATCCGCTTGATATTAGAGTACATCTGAGTATTTCTCAACTGTCTGAAATATTGGCAAACATAACCAAAAGCGAGCTGTATTCACAAGATGCTGAGTATTATTTACAAAAAGCAGTATCAATTTCGCCAAAACGACAACAGTTGCTTTATTCTTTGTCAGCTTTTCAGATGCAAAATAGTCGTTATGATGAAGCGGAAAATAATTTGGAAAAAAGCATTGAGTATGATCCGGTGATTGGTGAGGGGTATTGGCGTTTGGCTTATGTATATAAATTACAAGGGGAAGACGCTAAAACCACAGAATTGATTAATAACGCCAAACAGTTGGGTTATGTAAAATTTTCTGTTGATGATTTGGGTATCATTGATAAAATCTTGGCTATTCCAAGTGTCACCACCACCACTGTTTCTTCCACAAATTAATTTAGGAATAAAAAGACCGGACAAATTCTCTGGTTTTTTTATCCCCATATCCTTGTTCTTGTAATTTTCCTGTGGATAACTTGTGAGGAAAAAGTTTGACACCTGCTGATACCTACTGATACTATATAGAAGTATTAAATATTATATGGAAATTAAACCAAACGAAGTTTATACCCCGGCGGAAACTGAACAGCTCTTGAAAGTTAGCAAAAGCACAGTAAAAAGAATGTTAAAAAGTGGCTTGCTCAAAGCTAACAAGATTGGCAAACAGTATCGTATTTTTGGGCATGAATTACTCAGATTGCTTTCTCCAGAAATTGACATAAAAGCCACGGATTTATATCAAAAGGTGAAAGTTAAAACTATTGAAAAAACTAAAGAATGGTAATATGGTTGATTATTTATTTTTAAAATTAAATAAGTTTGTTCCTGAAAAATGGAAATGGGTTTTGGATCATGATGGTTTTAAAAAATATTTTAAAAATACTGGGTGGATGTTTTTTGGACAGATGTTTTCACTGATTGCTTCTTTTTTTATTAGTACTTGGCTTGCCCGATATCTTGGTCCGAAAAATTATGGAATTATAAGCTATTCGATTGCTTTTGTCGGAATGTTTAATTTCATTGCCTATCTTGGAATTCACAGTATTTTATCTCGTGATCTGGTAAGATATCCAGAAAAAAAGGATGAGCTTTTGGGGACTAGTTTTTTTCTTTTATTAACTAGCAGTTTTGTTGCTTTTGTTTTTGTTGTAGTTTCAGTTTTTTTGTTTGAATCCTCAGTATTTATTCGTAGTTTAATAATTTTGTACGCTTCAAATTTTTTATGGTCAGCATTAGGGGTTATTAATATTTTTTTTCAATCAACCGTTCAAGCCAAAAAAAATGTTAGTGTTGGAATAATTTCTTGCGTTGCGGCTTCAATTCTTAAAATTGTTTTAATCATCACAGGAAAAGGAATTATCTGGTTAATATTGATTTTTGTGTTTGAAACATTACTGAATTCAATGTTATATATTTTAATTTATAAAAAGAGTGGTTTTAAATTTAGCGCATGGAGATTTAATTTAAAATTGGCAAAAGATATTTTATCTGGAGCTTGGTTGTTATCTTTTGCTGCTGCAGCCAGTTTTATTTTAGTAAGAGTGGATCAAGTGATGATTAGGCATTTTTTAGGCGAAGTGTCTGTTGGTTTGTACGCCGTGGCTTTAAAATTAGTGGAGATTTGGTATTTTATACCAGGAATTATTTGTACTTCTTTTCTTCCAGCTATTATTAATGCTAAAAAAACAAGCGAAGAAAAATATTTTAGCAGATTAAATAAATTATATGTATTATTAAGTGGGATAGCAGTAATTATTGCTATCCCACTTACAATTTTTGCGTCGTGGTTAACTAATTTCTTATTTGGTAATGCCTACATAGAAGCGGCTGGAGTTTTGAAAATATATGTTTGGTCAGGGGTTGGACTTTTTTTGAATGTAGGATTTTATCAATATTTTTTATTAGAAAATCGTTTGAAACTAATTTTTTATTTTTATTTATTTTTAATGATAATAAATGTAGTTTTAAATTTAATTTTAATTCCCAAACTGGGTCTTACCGGTGCGGCTTGGGCGACTTTAATTTCATATTCAATCGGGCCGATAATTGTTTTTGGAATTAAAAAATTTTTTAATAAATAATAAAATAAATTAAAATAATATGGATTTTTTCTATACTCATATTTCTAATAAATCTTTAGAGCTTGTTAGTCAAGTATTAAAAACAACATTCATTAGTGCTGGTAAAATTGCAGATCAATTTGAACAAGAATTGAATTTGAAACTTGGTTTAAGTAATCCAGTTACAGTAAACAGTGGCACATCAGCCCTTCATCTCAGTCTTTTGTTGGCTGGTGTTGGTCAAGGTGATGAAGTTATTGTTCCTGCACAAACATTTATTGCTACGGGCTTGGTTGTTTTAATGTGTGGTGCAAAACCAATATTTTCTGATATACAATATGAAACAGGAAATATTTGTCCCAAGTCTATTAGAGAAAAAATTACCAACAAAACGAAGGCTATAATAATGGTTCATTGGGCTGGTTATCCATGTGATATAGATGAGATTAATAAAATTGCAAAAGAGAATAATCTTATTGTAATTGAAGATGCTGCCCATGCTCTTGGTGCAATATATAACGGAAAACCGATTGGTTCAATTTCTCAGTTTACTGCTTTTTCTTTTCAGGCTATTAAACACCTTACAACTGGAGATGGTGGGGCACTCTGTTGTTTAAACGAAAAAGAGGCTATAATAGCAAAGAAAAAACGATGGTTTGGTATTGACAGACAAAATTCACTACCATCAATTTTAGGTGAAAGAATTTATGATGTTACTGAGGTTGGTTATAAATATCATTTAAATGATATGGCTGCTGCGATTGGTCTTGGAAATTTGGAAGATTTTTCATCTATACTATATCGTAGATTACAAATTGCAAAAAAATATAAGGATAATCTTAAAGATGTTCCAGGTCTCACGCTTTTAAAATATACAGAAGATAGGCAAAGTGCCTACTGGTTGTTTACAATTTTAGTAGAAGAAAGAGAAAATTTTATCAGAATGTTACAAAAAAAAGGAATTCCAACCTCTGTTGTTAGCTTACGAATTGATAAAAATAGTATATTTGGAAGTATTACACGTGGATTAATTAACCAAGAAAAATTTAACAAGAAGCAAGTATCTATTCCTATTCATTCAGCAATTACAGACGAAGAAGTTAATCTTATTATTAAAAGTATTAAAGAAGGTTGGTAATATAAGTTATATATATGAAAAAAGAAATTAAAAATAGCGAATTAATAATTTTTGGTATTAATAATATGGCAATTGAAATTAAGGAAGTTGCTTCTGTTTATTATTCTAAAAATTTTAGTAATATCCGTATGGTTTATTTTAATGATTCCTTTATTAAAGATAATAATCTTGAAGACAAAATAAATAGAAATGACTATATAATTTATTTTATTATTGGTTTTGGAGGATCAAATAGAAAAGAATGTTTTGAAACAGTAAAAAAATATTCAAATTTTATACCATTTTCAATAGTACATCCATCTGCAGTAATTTTAAGAACTGCTACAATTGGAAGAGGTTGTTTTGTCCAGCCGAATACAACTATTTCATCAAATGTGATTATTGGTGATCATTGTATTATTAATTATAATGTATCAATTGGACATGATTCAATTATATCAGATAATGTTCTTGTTCAACCTGGTGCAAGAATCAGTGGTAATTGTATTGTTGGTGCAGGAACCTTAATAGGAAGTAATTCATTTGTTTATCAAAATGTAAAAGTAGGAAAAGGTTGTTTGGTTGATGCTCTTACATATATTCATGAAGACTTACAAGATAATATGATTGTTTCTTCGCGGTATGATAAATCAATTAGTAGAGGTGTATTAGACAAAAATAAAATTGTAATGTGGAAATAAATAATTTATTAAATTAAAAAAAATGAAAATTATTATTCTTGGTGGGAGTGGTTTTATTGGAAAAAATCTGGTTAATAAGTTAAAAGAAACTGAACATGTTGTATATATATATTCACGTAGTACTGGTTTAGATTTAACCAACATAGAACAAACAAAAGAGATCTTTCGAAAAATTAAACCAGATGCTATAGTTAATTGTGCCGCACATGCTGGTAGTTTACATTATGTGACATCATATGCGGCAACGGTTGTTAATGATAACATGAGAATGTCTTTAAATATTTATCAAGCCGTAGCTGAATGTTGTCCAAATGCAAGAATCATAAATCCTCTTTCAAATTGTTCGTATCCTGGTGATGTTAATATTCATTCTGAACCTGATTGGTGGAAAGGAGAGGTGCATAGCTCGGTATATTCATATGGAAATTCAAAAAGATTTATATATGTATTGGCCTGTTGTTACAAAATTCAGTATAATATTAAAACAATTAATTTTTTAGTCCCTAATACATTTGGTCCTGGAGATCATATAAATCCAAATAAATGTCACGCTATTAATGGTATGATGATAAGAATGATAAATGCTACAAAAAATAATGATAAAGAATTTGAAATTTGGGGAACAGGAAGTCCAATACGTGAATGGGGTTATGTTGATGATATTGTAAGTTTTTTAATAAAAGGATTAACAATTGAAGAAGATTTGATATATCCAATTAATATTGCTCAAAACAAAGGGTATTCAATTAAAGAATCGGCAGGATTAATAGCAAAGGCCATTGGATTTAAAGGAAAGTTGATTTTTAATATTAAGTATCAAGATGGTGCTCCAATTAAAATTTTAGATGATAAAAAATTTCGTCAATTATTTCCGGATTATCAATTTTTTGATCACAAAGAAGGAATTAAAAAAACCATAGAATATTATAATAGAATACTGTAGAATAATATAATGGCCTGGAAAAACTGGACACAAAATATGGTATAATGAGAGGGAATATAACCCATATTTTATGACCAAAATATCCCGGACATTCAGTCCGACGGAAAAAGCGCGGATCGCGCTTGTCGCCCTACGTGGTGAGCAGACTCTGTCCCAGATAAGCTCTGAATATCAAGTTCACCCCACCCAGATAGGTTTATGGAAAAAACAGGTTTTGGATAATCTGCCGGAGTTATTTAAAGATAGACGAAAAAAAGAAAAGCAGGCGGAATTAGTTCAACGGGAACAAGTAGATAGTTTGTATAAGATTATTGGTCAACGAGATTTAGAGTTGGATTGGCTTAAAAAAAAAGTTTCAATGTTTAACCCATAGAGAATTAGTTTCGTTCATTGAAAAAGACCAAGAAGATATTGCGATAAAAAGACAATGCGAATTGTTGGGTGTTTCCCGTTCCATCTTGTATTATCAGCCAGTGGGTCCAAATTTAGCGGATAAACTGATTATGGATTTGATTGATAAGATTTACACTGACTACCCTTTTTATGGTAATCGACGAATTAAAAATGAATTGAATTTAACCCATCATATTCCCATTGGTCGGGATCATGTGAGAACCTTGATGGAAACTATGGGGATACAGGCTATTTATCCTAAAAAGAATCTTAGTTGGCCAAATAAACAACATCAGGTTTATCCTTATCTGCTACGAAATTTAAAAATTGATAAACCAAATCAAGTTTGGAGTGTTGACATCACTTATATAAAATTGACAGTAGGTTTCGCCTACCTGGTGGCAATTATTGACTGGTTTTCCCGTTATGTGATAAACTGGAAATTAGCCAACAGTTTGGATATTGAATTTTGTTTGGATTGTTTAAACGAAGCGGTTGGGCAAAACAAAAACAAGCCGGAAATCTTTAATTCCGACCAAGGGAGTCATTTTACCAGCCCAAAGTTTATAGGAATATTAAAAAATAATAATATTCAAATCAGTATGGATGGACGTGGCAGATGTTTGGATAATATCTTTGTGGAAAGGTTGTGGCGAACTGTGAAGCAAGAAAACATTTATTTAAACTCGTATCAAAATGTTAAGGAAACCAAAACGGGTTTAAATGAATATTTCCTTTTCTATAACAACAGACGAAGACACCAGTCTTTAAACTATCTGACACCTCGAGAAGTACATTTTCAATAATTTATCTTTAATTAATTTTCCCTCTCCTTTTATTGATTTTCGTGTCCGAAGGAACCCGACCAGTATATAATTTATTAATGATTAACTTAAAATAGATATGAATATTACAATTACTGGAGGAGCGGGTTATGTTGGTACAACTTTAATTCCACTCCTTCTTAATTCTGGACATAAAGTAAAAATATTAGATAATTTAATGTTTGGCGGTGATCAGCTGTTACCTTTTTTTAGAAATTTAAATTTTGAATTTCAGAAAGGTGATATTAGAAACAAAGAAGATGTTAAAAAGGCGGTAAAAAATGCTGATGTAATTATTCATCTTGCGGCAATTGTTGGTTATCCTGCTTGTAGGAAAGATCCTCAATTAGCTGAAAGTGTAAATGTGGAAGGGACGAAAATAATTTCTTCAACAATATCTAAAAATCAGTTAATATTATACGGTTCAACTGGTAGTAACTATGGTTCAGTGGAAGAAATATGTACTGAAGAAACACCATTAAATCCATTGAGTTTATATGGACAAACAAAAACAATTGCAGAAGCATATTTGTTGGAGTGTAATACTACAATTGCTTATAGATTTGCAACAGCATTTGGTGTTTCTCCAAGATTAAGGCTTGATTTATTAATAAATGATTTTACTTATAAAGCACTTTCTCAAGGGTATTTAGTTGTCTATGAAAGTCATTTTATGAGAACTTTTATTCATGTTACTGATATGGCAAGATCTTTTTTGTTTGCTATTGAAAATCAAGAAAAAATGAAAGGGCAGGTGTTCAATGTTGGTTCAGAAAAATTAAATTATAGTAAGAAAGAAATTTGTGAATTAATTTCAAAAAAAACAAATGCTTATGTTTATTATGCTAATATTGGAGAAGATGTTGATAAGCGTAATTATACAGTAAGTTATGAAAAAATAAACAAATTAGGTTTTTCCACATCGATTACAGTAGAGGAGGGTATAGAGGAATTAATAAAAGTATTGGTAGTTATAGATTCTAAGACACAATATTCTAATGTCTAATTATTAAAGTACAAAAAATGAAAAAACTTAGCATAATTACGACAACATATAAAAGTGAAAAATATCTGGAGACATATTTTAGAAATATTACAAAACAAGTTGATTTTGATAATTTTGAAATTATTTTAATATTAAACGAACCAAGTATAAAAGAAAAAGAAATTTTTAATTATTATAAAAAATTGTATTTGGATAATATAAAAATTATACAAGTTGGACTTGAAAATATATCAACTTCTATTAATCGTGGTTTTAAATTAGCAGAATCTGAGTTTGTCACTTGTATTGATGTTGATGATTTAAGAAAAACAGATAGTTTAATTCGTCAGATTAAAACTTTGAATAGTAGTCTTAAAGATGATTATACTTATGGTGATTTTATAATAGTTCCAAAACAGGGTGTATTTAAAGGTATATATATTAAAACTCCTGAATTTACTAAAATAGAGGCAATTCGTAGTTCTGTGGTAGGTCCTAATCATTTTTTTAGAAAAAAGATATTGAATAAATGTGGATATTGGGACGAACAGTTTAAATCAGGAGGAGATTTTGATTTTCAAGTTCGTGCGGCTTTAAATGTTGATTTTAAAAAAACACCAGGTGATGAATTATTATATTATACTCGTTATAAGGGAAGCGGTAGTGCAAGCAGTAGTATACTGCAACAGATTGAACGCACAGTGATAGAGCTTCGTTATGGAATTTATGATAAAATAAATTATAAGTATTTACCAAAAGCTTTGGAATATGATATTTATCATGTTTATTATAATGGTGAAAAAAAACATATAAGCGAGCTTATTCCAAATTATTTTGAATTTATTGAAGAAAAATATAAAAAATATTTTAAAAAAGGAATTAAAAAAAATCTTATTAATCCAATCATAATAGAAAAATTTAATTTAGGTTTAAAATATTTTTTTAATAATCCGGTAGTATTTTTTAAAAAAATAATTAAAAAAATTTAAAATGAAAATAATTGCACTATTACCATGTAAAAATATAGCATGGGCATTACCAACCTATCTTGCCAGTGTAAGTTTAATAGCGGATGAAATAATTGTAATTGATGAATCAACAGATGGGGGTCAAGAAATTTTAAAAAGTAATACTAAGGTAAAAGTTTATACTAATAATGATTTTCTTGAAAGTGGTTGGGATGAATTTAATATAAGACAAAAATTGCTTGAATTAGGAAGGAAAGCCAATGGAACCCATTTTATTTGTTTAGATGCTGACGAGGCTTTTTCAAGTAATTTTTTACCAATTGCAAAAAAAATAATCAAAAATCTTAAACCAGGACAAAAGTTAACCATGCAATGGGTTTTTCTTTGGAAAACTGTTAACTTTTTTATGGATGACAAAAGATCAATTTTTACTAATAGCTATAAAGATTTTATTTTTTGTGATAAACCAGGTATTCAACATAATTTTTCTTTTATGCATGTCGGTAGAACACCAGGAGAAAATACAGATGAAAATTTAATAAAAATTGATAATAAACAAGGGGTTTGTTTGCATTTTGCTTATGTAGACTGGAAAAATTGTTTATTAAAACAAGCTTGGCTTCGTTGTGCAGAACTTATTAAAAATCCGAATAATCATATTAGAATAAATAATAAATATTATGTTTTTGTTGATAAACCAAATGTAAAACTTTCAGCAGTTCCAAAAGAATGGTTAAAAGAATTGACGTTTCCTCAGGATGTAGAAAATTTACCAATAACATGGCACATGAAAGGAATTTTAGAATATTTTGATAAGTACGGGATTGATTTTTTTGAACCACTTCAGATTTGGCATATTAAAGAACTAGAAAAGGAATTTATTAATCGAATTGGTAGAAAACCAAAATTTTCTAGAATACATATTTATTTGCATCCAGTAATAAAACTTAAAAGAAAATTATTTAATTTAATAAAATAATATGATAAAAACAATTTTAGTTACTGGTGGTGCGGGCTTTATAGGTAATCATTTATGTGAAGAATTACTACGAATGCAGTATAAGGTGGTTGTTTTTGATAATTTGTCTTTAGGAAAAGAAAAAAATATTGAAAGATTAAAAATTTTTGATAATTTTATTTTTATAAAAGGAGATATTTTGAATAAAGAAGAATTTCAAAAATTATTTAATAATTATAATTTTGATACCATTTTTCATTTAGCGGCTAATTCAGACATTGCTATTAGTTACCAAATTCCTGAAATAGATTTTTGCAATACATTTCAAACGACTTTTGAAGTTATGAATATGGCAAAAAAATTTAATATTAAAAATATTGTTTTTGCTTCTACCTCAGCCATTTATGGAAATACTAATAAATTAATAACTGAAGATCTTGGGCCTTTGAAACCCATCTCACATTATGGTGCTGCAAAATTGGCATCAGAAGCCTTTCTTAGTTCTTTTTCCAGTAATTATAATATAAATACATGGATAGTTAGATTTCCAAATGTAGTTGGGGAATATGCAACCCATGGTGTAATATATGATTTTATTAATAAATTAAAGAAAAACCCTATTGAAATGGAAGTTCTTGGTGATGGTAAACAAATAAAACCTTATATATATGTTAAAGAATTAGTGTGTGCACTTTTATTTATTTGGAATAATTCACATGAAAGATTAAATATTTTTAATATAGGTATAAAAACACGCACGACAGTTAAAGAAATTGCTGAAATGGTTATTCGGGATATGAAATTATCGACAAAAATTGTTTTTACTGGTGGAAATAAAGGTTGGATTGGAGATGTGCCTGAATTTAGTTATGATACATCTAAAATCAACAAGCTTGGATGGACAGAAAAACTTTCTTCAAACGAAGCAGTTAAAAAAGCAATAAAGAAAATTTTGATTTTAGAACAATATAAAATATGAAACTTGTTATAATTGCTGGAGGTAGAGGAATTAGATTGGGTTTTTCTAGTATTCCAAAATCAATGGTTTTGGTTGATGGAAAACCAACATTACAATATCAAATAGAATTAGCTAAAAGGTATGGTATCACTGATATATATATACTTATAGGTTTTTTAGCACAAGTTGTTATTGATTATTTTGGAAATGGTGAAAGATTTGGAGTTAAAATTAATTATATTATTGAGCAAAAACCTCTTGGTACTGCGGGATCTGTTAGACAGTTGGAAGGAATTATAAAAGAAAAGTTTATAGTTTTTTATGGAGATACAATATTGGATATTAACTTAAAAAAAATGATATTAGTTGATTTAAATTTTTCAAATCACATAGCGACTCTTTTTGTTCATCCCAATGACCATCCTTATGATAGTGATTTAATAGAAGTTGACGATGTTGGTCAAATTATTGCTTTTCATTCTAAACCCCATCCAAAAAATAAATATTTTAATAATTTGGTTAATGCGGCCCTATATATTTTTTCATCAGAGATTTTTAAATATATTAAAGAAAATGAAAATAGTGATTTTGGTAAAGATATTTTTCCATTGTTAATTCAAAAAAATAAAAAAATAAAAATATATAAAAGTGCAGAATATATAAAAGACATAGGAACTCCAGAAAGATTAAAAGAAGTATCAATAGATGTTAAGTCAGGAAAGATTTTTAAATTGAATAAAGAATTTAAGCGTAAAGCAATATTTTTAGATAGAGATGGGGTGATTAATGAAGAAGGAAAAGTGGTGTCAACTCCAGAAGAATTTAAATTACTTAGAGATATTCCAAAATCAATTCGTAAAATTAATAAATCAGAATATTTGGCAATAATCATAACAAATCAGCCCGGAATCGCAAAAGGATTTCATTCATTTAATTCGTTAAATAATATTCATAGAAAAATGGAACATCTTTTAGGAAAAGACGGAGCTTATGTAGATGGAATATATTTTTGTCCTCATCATCCAGAAAAAGGTTTTGTTGGAGAAATTAATGAATTAAAAATTAATTGTGATTGTAGAAAACCAAATGTGGGTATGATTAAAAAAGCTGTAACTGATTTTAATATTGATTTACGCAACTCATATTTTTTAGGAGATACAACAAGAGATATACAAACAGCAAAAAATTCTGGAATTAAAAGTGTTTTGTTAAAAACAGGTTATGCTGGTTTGGATAATAAATTTGATATTAAACCAGATTATGAATTTGATTCATTAGATAAAGCTATTAATTTTATATTAGAAAAATCGTATGATAATAAGTAGAACACCTTTTAGAATAAGTTTTGCTGGAGGCGGTAGTGATTTGCAAGATTTTTATACAAAACGTACAGGTGCGGTTCTCAGCACCACCATAGATAAATATGTGTATCTTTCAATGCATAAATATTTTAATGGACAACAATTTTTTTTAAAATATTCCAAAAATGAAGTGGTTGATTCGTTCAATAAAATAAAACATCCAATTCTTCGGGAAGTTTTCTCAGATTATAAATTAGCAGGAATAGATTTTAATTCTAGTGCTGATATACCTTCTGGTACTGGGTTAGCTTCTTCGTCTGCATTTACAACAGGACTTATTAATCTTTGTAATGCATATACTGGAAAATTTATGTCAAAAGAAGCTATTGCAAAATATGCTTCTGATATAGAAATAAATAGATTGCTAGAGCCAATTGGAAAACAAGATCAATATGCTTGTGCGGTAGGTGGAATGAATTTTATTGAATTTTTTAAAGACGGAAGTGTGAATATAGAAAAAATAATTTTATCAAAAGAAAAAAAGGTAGAATTAAATGACTCCTTATTGTTATTTTATTTAGGAACAGTTAGGTCTGCAAGAGATGTTTTGAAAGAACAAAAGAAAAATATAAATAATGATTCATCTAAATTAGAAATTTTATCCAAAATGGTTAAATTGGCGTATAATTTGAGAGAAAATTTGAAAAAAAATAATATTGATAATTTTGGTAAAATACTACATAAAGGTTGGGTTTTAAAAAAAGAAATGGCCTCAAATATTTCTAATCTAGAAATTGATAGATATTACAAAATTGCAATGCAAAATGGAGCTGAAGGCGGAAAGCTTTTGGGGGCAGGTAGTGGTGGTTTTTTACTTTTTTTTGTAAAACCAGAAAATCAATTAGGTGTTCGTAAGGCATTGTTAAGTCTAAAAGAAGTACCATTTAATTTTGATAATGCTGGTACGACCATTATATATTAATATGAAATATAAAAAATTTGATCAAAGAATAGCTGATTGTATTGAATTGCTCAATGATGCACCGTTAGACAAAATTAATACTATTCTTGATATAGGTGCTGGAGAAGGACAAATATCGCTGTGGTTTTCTGAAAGAGGCAAAGAAGTAATTGCCACAGGGCTTGAAATAGATTCTTATAATTTAGATAAGGATGAATTAAAAGAAAAAAATATTAATATTTTGGAATGTAATGTTGAAAAAATGCCCTTTGAGAATGATTCTTTTGATGCTGTTGTATTAAGTCATGTTTTAGAACACTGTTTAGATATCTCCGTTGTTTTACAAGAAGTAAAAAGAGTTTTAAAAAATGATGGTTTTTTATTTTTATTTGTTCCCCCATACTCAAATTATATAATTTCTGGTCACGCCACAACTGGTTGGAACCTAGGGCAATTAATTTATGTTTTATTATTGAATGGTTTCAATGTAAAAGATGGAAAATTTATTCATTATGGGTATAATGTTTGTGCATTTGTTCAAAACAGTAATATTAAATTACCTCCATTAAGAAGAGATGGTGGTGATATTAATACATTGTATAAAGCAGGTTTATTTCCAGAAGAATTATGTTTTTATGATATAACCTTTGATGGTTTTAAAGGAGATATTCAATCAATAAATTGGAATAAAAAGTCAAAATTAAAAAGAAAACAGAAAATTATTTTAGCAATTTTTAAATTATTTCATAGATCTATAAGAAAAAAATTTGTTAATTATATGAAAAGACTTTTTGATTTTTTAAGCTTAAATACAAATTAATTTAAATATTATTTATCAAATTTAATCTATATGAAAAATTTAATTAATTCTTATTTTGATCAACTAAAGAAGTGTCTTGATAGTTTAAATTATGATGAAATTATTAATGTAGTGAATATTATGGAAGAAGCTAGAAAAAAACACAAAAAAATTTTTATTTTTGGAAATGGAGGTAGTGCTGCAACTGCTTCACATTTTGCCGGAGATGTGAATAAAGGCGTTTCATGTGGACAGAAAATACGTTATCGCATGGTTGCATTAACAGATAATGTGCCAACTATTATGGCATATGCCAACGATGTATCCTATGATGATGTTTTTGTGGAGCAACTTAAAAATTTTATTGATGACGGAGATATTATAATTGGAATTTCTGGCAGTGGAAATTCAAAAAATGTTTTAAAAGCTATTGAATATGCAAATAGTAGAGGAAATATTACTATTGGTATAACAGGTTATACAGGAGGAATACTCAAAGATGTTTCCAAATATTCGGTTAATGCTAAAATTGACGATATGCAGATTGCAGAGGATATTCACATGATACTAACGCATCTTTTGATGAAGTTATTAATAAAACAGGGTGAAATTTGTTAAACTACTTAGATATGAATAAAAAAATAAAAATTGCATTTATCAAATCCGGAGGACTTTCTGCTGGTGGTACAGAAAAATTTTTACAAGTAATGGCGGCAAATCTTCCTAAAGATAGATTTGAGGTGGATTATTATTATTGTGATCCCGCGCCTTTTAGAAATATTAACATCAATACAATATCTACCGATCCTGGTCGGATTGAATTTATGCACGAGCATAATATTAATTTAATAAAGTTCAATGTTGAATGTGTTGATCTGAGTACGTACACTCATGATTGGATAAATACTGATTTTTGGGAGAAATTTAATGAAAATAAATATGATATTATTCAAACTGGTAGAGCGGGGCATCCGGAATATCCATTTTTTAAAATAAAGCATACGCCAATTGTGGATTCTTTACATCTTTCTGGAATGGTGGATAACCAATATAATATTTCTCGCGTAATGCATATTTGTAAATGGAATGCTGATAAGTGGATAAAAAAAGGTGGTGATAAAAAAAAGATTGTTTCATCTTCACTTTTTTTATATATACCTAATAAAGATTATAAAAATTTAAGAAAAGAATTAAATATAGAGGATAAATTTGTTTATGGTTTTTATCAGAGAAATAATGATGATATTTTTTCTCCCATACCTTTGGTGGCTTATAAAAAAGAAGAGAATGATAATACTGTTTTTGTTTTAATGAATGGTAGTGAATTATATAAAAAACAGGCTCAAGAATTAAGAATTAAAAATATTATATTTTTACCTTTTGCAAAAACTCAAGAAAAAATCTACGAATTTTTATTAACTTTAAATGTATTTGCACATGGAAGAAGAGATGGTGAAGTAAATTCTACGGTTATAGCTGAAGCAATGAGATTTGGATTGCCAATAGTTAGCCATTTTTCTGATATAAACAATGGTCATGTGGAATGCATAGGTAATGCTGGAAAAGTTGTTGCTAGTGTAGATGAATATGCAAATGAATTATTAAAATTAAAAAATGATAAAGATTATTACAAATATCGTTCGGAAGAAGCAAAAAAAAGATTCGCAGAAAATTACGAAATAAGCAGGCAGGTAAATAATATTATAAAAATTTATGAAGATGTAATAAAAAATCCTTTTCCAAATAAAACAAGAAGATTATATTTTCATTTTGTTAATTTTTTTATAAAAAGATTTATTATTAATAAATATACATATCTTACATTGAGAAAATTACAAAAAATAACAAGAAATAATACAAGAAATAATATTGGTAAATTTAAAAAATTGATAGATAATTTTTTAAAACAAAATTTATGAAAAAATTTTTATGAAAAACGATGTGTGGTATAATGAAATAAAATATGATTAATATAATTTCTAAATCATATTTATCCAGTCGGGTTAGTGGTCCAAAAAAAGTAATCATGAATCTTGTTAAAGGTTTGGATCAGTTGGGTTATCCTTATGTGATTAATAAAGATTTATCTGCTTGCAAAAGACTGTGGATACATGATGATATTCAAGCTCTGAAATTTGTCAAGGATTTACCGTCAGACATTCGGATTGTTGTTGGTCCTAATCTTTTTATTAAACCAAGCGATATACCAAAAGATTTAGATATTACTCGAACTGTTTTTACTTATCCTTCAAATTGGATAAAAGATTTTTGGAAAAAATTAGGTTATGTTGGAAGTTTTATGGAAGTGTGGCCGGCTGGAATAGATACGGACGAATTTAATATAAGCAAAGCGGAAAAGAAATTCGTTATGCTTTATTATAAACAACGGACTAAAGATGAGTTGAAGTTAGTTGAGGATTTTTTACATAGTAAAAAAATAGAATATAAGCTAATCGTTTATCATGATTATAGAGAGAAAGAATTTAGAGATATATTAAGCCAAACAAAATATGGAATTTGGTTGGGTAGACATGAATCTCAAGGAATAGCCTTAGAGGAAGCACTTGCTTGTGGGGTGCCGTTGATAGTTTGGGATGTGAAGAATTTAGGACATTGGGCACCAACAGACAAGGAAAAAAAGTTATTTACAGAAGAAGAAAATAACTACGTACCCGTTACCTCCGCTGAATATTTTGATGAGACTTGTGGTATTAAAGTTAATAATTTTTTAGATTTAATTAAAGCATTAGATTTTATGGAAAAAAGGTGGAAGAATTTTAATCCACGAAAATATATTATTGAAAATTTGGATTATAAAAAACAAGCCAGAGATTTTCTGGAAATTTATGATAAGTATTTTGGTTTGAGTGTGGTGTCGGGTTATCAAGAAAAAATTATGAAGTTCGGTAATTGGATAAACAATCGTTGGTCCAATAAAATTACTACTAAATTAAAAGATTTATTAAAAAATATAATTAATATATGAACAAATCTAATCGAGAAATATTGAAACAAAAGGTAATGCAGAGATATGAATTATTTAAACTTAATCATTCCAGAGTTAGGCGTTTTTTAAAAGAACCATGGAGAACATTTAAATTTTATGTTTTAGCTACTATTTCTTATATAAAACCGTTCAAAATATCCGCCAGAACCCTTTGGGGGGATATAATGACTTATTATTTACCGGAAGGCAATGCTATTTATTACTATGGTTTTTTTGAAGCTAATCTTACTAATTTTTTTGTTAATTATTTTAGAGAAGGTGATGTTTTTGTTGATGTTGGTGCACATGTTGGTTTTTATTCAACATTGGTTTCCTCGTTAATCGGAGAAACAGGCAAGGTTTATAGTTTTGAGCCAACCCCGCGAACTTTTATTTCATTAAAAGAAAATACTAAAAATAAAAAAAATGTTATTGTTAATAATTTTGCCGTGTTGAATGAAAAAAAAGATATTGAATTTATTGATTACGGACCCTGTTATAGTGCTTTTAATGGTTTCAAAAAGAGAACGTCATTAAATATGAATTTTTTAAAGAGGGATGTTTCTTCGATTACAGTTAAAACTATTGTTTTAGATAATTATTGTGAAAGTAATAAAATTAAACCAGATTTTATTAAGATAGATGCGGAAGGTGCTGAGTATCTTATTTTGCAAGGTATGGATAATTTACTTATGACTAGTAGACCAGTAATTAGCATTGAAGTTGCGGGAGAGGAAGAGTGGCAAGAAAATTGTCAAAAATCAATTAATTTTCTTTTGGATCATAATTATCTTCCGTTCGAAATTTCTACAGAAGGGAAATTGATTGAGCATGAGATAAAAGAAAATTATTTATATGATAATTTAATATTTATCCCAAAAGAAAAAGTAGATTTTGTAAAAAATAAAGTTTTATGATCGTTATAAAAATATCTGGCGGTCTTGGTAATCAAATGCTTAAATATGCTTATGGTCGGAGTTTGGAATTATCCGGTAAAAAAATAATTTTTGATATCTCTTTTTTTCACGGCTACAAAGCGTCGAGAGATGTTGCACGAGATTTTAAATTGGATAAATTTAATTTGCAAACTCAGGTAAAATTTTCCCAAAAGAAGCACATATTTTTGGATCTGTGGATAAAATTAAAAAGAAAATTGGGTTTTAAAATAACAACTGATTATCCGAATGAAAAACATTTTATTATTCATACTGACGAAATTAGACAGGAGTTTGTTTTAAAAAAAGAATTATCAAACTCCGCGACAGAAATTTTACAAAAAATAGAAACGGAAAATTCTATCGCTCTGCATATTCGACATGGAGATTTTGTCACAAATAAGATTACACATGCTTATCATGGGGTTTGTAATTTAACCTATTATCACATAGCGATTAAAACCATAAAAGAAAAAATTTATCACCCGATATTTTTTATTTTTTCCGATGATATAGCTTGGGCGAAAGCCAATTTTAGTGGGGAAGAATTTGTTTTTGTTTCTTCTCCAACTACGAAAGATTACGAGGAACTTATCTTGATGAGTCGGTGTTATCATCAAATAATCGCCAACAGCAGTTTTAGTTGGTGGGGAGCATGGCTGAATAGAAATCCTCATAAGGTTGTCATTGCACCCAAAAAATGGTTTAATAGTAAGAGACCTGATTCAAGCGAAATTATTCCGGATAATTGGATAAAATTGTAAAATATGCCAAAAGTTAGTATAATGTTAATAACCCATGATCGTCCGGCCTTTATCCCAGAGGCGATTGATAGTGTCTTAAGTCAATCATTCACGGATTGGGAGTTAGTGGTGGTGGATAATGGTTCTACAGATCAGAAAGTGGGAGAAATTTTACGGAATTATGAGATTAAAGACACAAGAGTTAAATTTTACCCTCAATCTTTATCCGTAGATATTCCGACAGTGAGAAATACGGCTTTGGATTTTTGTTCTGGAGAATATTTAGCAATCATTGATAGTGATGATATTTGGCATGATCAAGATAAACTTACCAAACAGGTAAAGTTTTTAGATAAAAATCATGATTATGTTTTAGTTGGTAGTGGGGTAATAGTAATTGGTGAAAAAGGGCAAGAAAAAAAGCGATACTTAAATCCGGAAACAGATAAGGAAATCAGAAAAATAATTTTATTCCGCAATCCGGTGGCTCATTCTAGCGTCGTATTTAGAATGATTGCGGTCAAAGAAATTGATGGCTATAATCCGGATTTGAAAATTGGAGAGGATTATGATTTGTCTTTAAGATTGGGGCAAGAAAAAAAGATGTATAATTTTCCAGAATATTTTATCAAATATCGTGTTCATTCAAATGGTGTTTGTTCACAAAATATGGTTCTGGCTTTAAAAAATAATTTAAAGATTATAAAAAAATATAAGAGTTTTTATCCGAATTATATTACAGCGATGATGAGAAGAAAAATAAGACTATTTGCGTTTCAGTGTCTTTCTCTTTTTTCGACCACCGCATCTCAGAAGAGCGAAGATGGTGTAACATTATAATATTATCATGAAAATTTTATACACTATTACCAAATCAGAAGAAGGTGGAGCACAAACTCATGTTTATCAATTGGTAAAATATTTTTTCAGTTTGGGTCATGAGGTGGTGGTAATGTCTGCACCGGGTGGTTGGTTGGAAAATAAAATTAAAGATCTTGGTGTAAAATTTGTTTCTAATAAATATTTTGCCAATTCGTTCAATCCGTTGAATTGTTTTTGGGCTATGACGGAAATAAAAAAATTAGTTCAAGAATGGCAACCGGACATCATTCATTGTCACAGTTCCGGTGCTGGGTTTTTTACCAGAGTCGCTATTCGCAATAAAATCCCGACGGTTTATACAGCACATGGTTGGGGATTTAATATAGGAGTGCCAATTTGGCAAAAATTTTTAGCTATTTTAGGAGAAAAAGTGGCCGGTGATTTTACTGAAAAATTAATTTGTGTTTCTGAATTTGTAAAAAATTTAGGAGAGAAATATTATGTGGTATCAAAAGACAAGCTTGTTTTAATTCATAATGGGGTGGAAGATTTTTCTAGTTTGGAAAAAGTATCTCATGATAATGATAAAAAGATAAAGATTATTTTTGTTGGTCGGTTAGCTCGTCCTAAGTTACCGATTTTATTTTTACGTGCGGTCAACAGATTACCTTTGGATATCAAGAAAAAAGTTGAAATAATAATTATCGGTGCCGGACCAAAGTTAGAATCCATTGCCAATTTTATTAAAGAAATGGAAATGGACAATGTAAAACTTTTAGGTGGAAGGGATAGAAAAGAAGTAATTTCTTTGATTTTACAGTCGGATATTTTTATTTTACTTTCTCGTTGGGAAGGGTTGCCTTTGACTATCTTAGAGGCAATGAGTGTTGGTTTGCCGATCATTGCTTCGGAGGTAGGGGGTATTACTGAAGCAGTGGATGGAAGTAATGGAATTTTAGTAAAAAATGATCTGGAAGAAGTAAAACTTGCTTTGGCAAAAATTATTAATAATGAAGATTTGAGAAAGAAAATGGGAGATAGTAGTCGTTTTAAGTATAGAGAAAAATTTTCTTTGTCTGAAATGCTTACTAAAACAGAAAAAGTTTATCAAATGTGTCATCCTCGTTCTTTACCGTCATCCCGACCGTAGTACCAGCGGAGCGGAGGGATCCCTTTGTTCCATTTCCTAATCTCTTAAATAAAATATTATGACTAAAATAATCGTTACCGGCGGTGCTGGTTTTATTGGTTCACACTTGGTGGATAAGTTGATTGAACAGAATTATGAAGTAGTAGTTGTGGATAATTTATTGCTCGGAAAAAAAGAATTTATCAATAAAAAAGCTAAATTTAAAAAAGCTGATATTCGTGATTTAGAGAAGATGAAAAAAATATTTCGTGGTGCTGAAGTAGTATTTCATCTGGCTGCAGATCCTCGTTTGCCTGTGTCAGTGGAAGATCCAATTCAAACCCACAATATTAATGTAAACGGCACTCTGAATGTGCTTATGGCTGCAAAAAATGTCGGAGTGAAAAAAGTGATTTTTTCTTCATCCTGTGCGGTTTATGGTGATCAAAGCGTTCCCATCAAAGAAACGGCGATTCCCAAGCCACTCAGTCCCTATGGGTTGCATAAACTTATTGGTGAAGAGTATTGTCGACTCTTTAATCAACTTTATGGTTTATCAACCGTTTGCCTTAGATATTTCAATGTTTTTGGACCGAGAAAATTAGCGACCGGTTCCTATCCTATGGTTATCCCAATATTTTTAGCACAAAAGAAAAAACAGCAACCTTTGACTATTGTTGGAGATGGGAAAGCCACCCGAGATTATGTCCATGTGTCGGATGTAGTACAAGCTAATATTCAAGCTTGGCAATCTGCGGTCGTAGACGGACGAGCTATTAATATTGGTGCCGGTCAACAAACCAGTGTCAATGATATTGCTAAAATTATTGGTGGAGCCATTATAAATATTCCGGAACGAAAAGGTGAAGCGCGTTTTATTGAAGCGAACAATACTTTGGCTAAAGAGCTGATAAATTGGCAACCGCAAGTGATTTTGACTGATGGAATTAAACAACTGATGAAAGATGTGGTATAATATAAGAAAGTAATTATTCTTATGATAAAATTAGTCGGACTAACTAAAATATATAATGAAAAGTCAGTTGGTTTGCGTAATATTAACCTGTATATTGAAGCGGGTGAATTTGTGTCTATTGTGGGTCAATCCGGTACTGGCAAAACTACTTTGATGCGAATTTTGATTGCTGAGGAGCGACCAACCAAAGGTCGGGTGGAGATTGGGGATTGGGATATTGCTAAAATTAAATCAAGTGACATTCCTTTTTTTCGTCGTCAAATTGGTGTAGTGTTTCAAGATTTTAAGCTTTTATCTAAAAAAACCGTTTATGAAAACGCAGCCTTTGCTTTAGAAGTGGCTGGTGAGTCAAAAAGAAGAATTCGTGAAATTATTCCTCAAGTTTTGGAAATTGTTGGATTGAGTGGTAAAGAGGGTCGCTATCCGCAACAATTATC
>Ga0172381_10001172_pt1 | contig 31523 bp, 59 predicted proteins | sample Leawel6488metaG_FD_119754 | JGI IMG/M metagenome (GOLD analysis project Ga0172381, IMG submission 119754) | Leachate microbial communities from a municipal landfill in Southern Ontario, Canada - Leachate well 64-88 metaG | ecosystem: Engineered > Solid waste > Landfill > Unclassified | place... | reverse complement strand
GTAGTAATCAGAAGATAGCATAATTGGTTAGTGCCACGACCTGTGAAGTCGTCTATTTGAGTTCGATTCTCAATCTTCTGAATAAAATTTTTAAAAAAATTTTATATATTATAATTAAGGCGTTATAGCGCAACTGGCAGGAGGCAAGGGACTTAAAATCCCTCTAGTATGGGTTCAAATCCCATTGACGCTAATAAATTTTAAAAAAAATAAAAGGAGAATAATTTTATGTGGAGTCAAAGAAATAAAGAAGTTAATGTAAAAAATACATGGAAAGAGTTTTGGTGGGATTCTGAAGAAGAAGACAATAATTATTGTGAATCTATAAAGAATCAGATGATGTGTATGTCTGATAAAAACTTTAATAAATTTATAAAATATGTTATAAAAAAGGAAAAAGAAAATAAATACTCTTTAAAAGTTGAATTATGTAAAATTTTGAGAATGCAAATAGATAATCCATCTTTTAATATACAAAAAGAATTTCATGATATTTTAAATTATTATGATTTACATAAATATACTGAAAATACTAATTCATTAATAAAAGAATCTTTAAAAGTAAGAATTTTAAGTAAACTTTTTAAAAATAAAGTATGGAAGTATAAATTTAAATTTATACGAAATAGTAAATAATTTAAAGAAAATAAATAGTGAATTACTCATTTCTCCAAATTTCTTGTAGTCTTAATCCACTGCGGCCTAAAAGAGGTATAAGTATTGTTTTACAAATGAACCAACTATGCTTTGATAAAAAAGGAAGTAATTTTGGATTTCTTTTTAAAGGGGCACCATTAGCATAGCACGGGCCAAAAAGAATTCCGTATTGTTTGTACACCCAATGACTATCAAAAAACGCCTGCAACTGCACTCCTGCTTTTATGTTCCAGTTTTCTATATTTTCTCGTTGTTGTTTAGACATTCCGGGTTTAGTGAATTTTGGTTTATAATTACTTCCTTCCCGAAGTTTTACTGGACTATTTATTCCCTTTGAAACATCATGAATAAGAAATGTTATAGGGTAAAATCTATCTTTTATTTTAGAATTTGTTTTATATGATATAGGTCTACTATGAACGAGAAAATCTAATCTTACATCCCTACCTGTTTGCTCCCAATCTTTAGTTGATCTATTATAAGAGAAGTTTCTTCTACGAGTAAGTCTTGCATTTTTAATATCAAGTCCACTTCTAAGTTCCTTATTGTCAATTTGTTTATAAGCATCATAACTTATTTGAATAAGTTCTGCAAGAGTTATAGAACCTTTAACTAATCTATTGCTTTTATCAGCCATAATCTATTCCTTCTCTGAAGTAGAATCTAATGTCACTAATGCTTTAACATCTCTAACACTTAAAGGATTACATTGTAGATTAAAATTAAATTTACTTTGTTTCCAGCCGCATTCAAATCTTATTGTTAATAATAGTAGGATGATTGCAAAGACATAAACTTTATTATCTTTTAAAAAGTTCCAAATTTTGTTAATGTCTACGAATATGTTATGGTTTTTCTTTGGCATGTTAAAATAAACCCATTCTTAAATAATCTTTTTCATCAATTGGAATTTTATGTTTTAATTCATTCCATCCTTCCATCTTTAAATCAGAAACAATATGCTGTTTTGCTGCTATAGCTGCTTGTATTCCAAACTTGTTTTTAATTTCATTTATTCCCTTTAGGTTATGCCTCAAGAATCTATGTTTCATCCCATATTGTTTTGAACCTGCAAATTCATCCAGCCATTTATGAATTTCTTCATAAGGCTTTCCAAATAGCTTTATTGATTCTATGCAATGTTCTTCAAAAGTCATACAATTTTCATCTTATCAGCTATAGTCCATAATTGTTTTGCAGTATACTCATTCATTTCCCAATTGCTTGTTAATTCATTTATAATGTCCATGTATTTCAAATCTTGATAATCAAAAAAGAACTTGTTTACGATATCTGCCATACAGTTGTTATGAAAACCATGAGGTGCAAGAATCTTCTTTATTTCGTTATAAAAATCTTGCTGTTGAATTGTTTCTGTAAAGAATTTTTTGTATCTATTCATATTGCTTAATCCTTCTTTGGATATTTTTTTCTAACTTGAGACCAAGCTATCTTAGCTGCTTTCTCTTTATCATCTCCTGCTTTTCGTCTTGCAGCATAAATGTTAGCTAACATATCTGCGCCAGCTTCAGGTAAATCTCCTGGTTCAGGTGATTCATATCCATCAACTGTTTTAGCTTCTGAGAAAAACTTTATGTATCGTTGTCTATTCTCATTTAATTGTAAATCTGAATCATTATAATCCCAGATCCATAAAGCATAAGAGGGTGTATTTTGTTTATTTCCGTATTTTTGACGATTTAGTAAAATATCTATAATTTGATTTTTTGTTAAAGATGATTCTTCTACCCTTGTCCAATCATCATTCCAAACCCATTTCCAATCTTCTGGAGTTTTGGATTTAGAACCATATTGTCCACGTTTTGCAAAAACTAATTTTCTTTGTGCTTCTGATTTTGAAGGCATTTTAATTACCTATGAGAATATTTGTATGCATAATGTATTTCTGTTATAAAATCTTTTTTTAGTATTTCATTTGCATTCCCAGTCATTCCAAAATCATCAATAAGTTCTAAAAAAGATTTATTACCACTTCTAAAATTCATTATCATATTCATTACATCTTCATGTTCTTTAGATGTTTTAACATTATTCCACATTTGAAAAAGTTGGTTTATCTTTTGCCCTATATTTATATCAGGAACAATTGTTAAATTTTCTTTAAAAAATTTTTTGTATCTTTGTTTCATATTATTCAGCATTCCTTCTATTCATTTATTTTTAAAACTTGATATACTATTTCACCAATCATCCCTCTTAAAATATCATGAGTAAAAAGTGTTATATTTTTGAAATATTTTGAAATCATTTTATCCTGTAATTTAATTTGTTCAGCAAAAAATAAATCTTTATAATTAGTTTTTGATAATTCTAAAGTTGCTTTTTTAAGATTTGATAGATTTTTATTTCTATCTTGTTTAAGTTCTTTAATAACATCAAACATTCTATAATCTGACCAGTCGCTAAAATTTAAAAATTTATTGAATCTTTCAGAAACAATTGTGTCTATAGATTTATCTTCTTTAAAGAATTTTTTGTATCGTTGCACCATATTTTCCTCTCTATACTAATAATAATATTTATTAGTATTTCTCAGGGGAATATTTAATGCAAAAACAAAAAAAATCTATTTCAAAAGAACAAGTAATAAGTGATTTACAACGTGTTACTAAAAAGTATCAAAAGGAATACCCAAATTCGGGTAATACAATAACAAGAGATTATTATAGAAAAGAAGGAAAATATAATATAGAATATGAAAAAATGTTTGGAAGTTTTGAAAATTTTAAAAGTCAAATAAAGAATGATATAGATAATATTGAAATAGAAAAGAAATTTAAGATACTTACGGATAATATATCTACTCTTAAAAAAGATAAAGAAAAGTTATTAAAAAGTGAAATAAAAAATGAACAGTTTTTAGAAGAATTTAAAAATAGAATTCATCCAATAGAAATTAACAAAAATATACCTAAAGTAGTTCAATTACATCGTGAAAAAGAAATAGCTTTAATATTGAGTGATTGGCATCTTGGAGAAACTATAAATGCCGAAGAAATAAATTATATAAATTCTTTTAATAAACAAATACTTTTTAAACGTGCTAATGAAATATTTGAACAATTTCATAGACACTGTAAAAATATTGGAATAAATAAAATAAGAATTTACTTACTTGGTGATTTACTTTCTGGAAATATTCACGAAGAACTAAGAAATACAAACGAAGAAACAATTATAGAATCAATGCTTTCATTACACGATTATTTAATTCAAAAATTTTATGAATTTGGAAATTTATATGAAAAAACAAAAATAATTTGTCTTACGGGGAATCATTCTCGAATGACAGAAAAACCTCAAAATAAAAAGCAAGCATTGAATAATTTTGAGTATATACTTGGAAATATGATTCAGCATAGTTTAAGTGAACAACAGAATATTGAAGTAATAGTTCCTAAGTCTATTTTTGTAATGGATAATGTTTTAGGAAAAAATTATCTTTTAACTCATGGAAATAATCTTATAGGTGGTGGTACTGGCGGATTTGGTGGAATTGCTTATTATGCTTTATCATCAAGTGCGGCCAAACTGTATGGGGCATTAGAAAAAGTTAACATAAATACTACAAATTTTCACTCTATAATTATCGGTCATCTACACGCTTTTTCTTTTATACCTATTTTTCAATCTGGTCATATATTAATTAATGCTTCTTTAATAGGTACGGGGGAATATTCATTAAATAAAATAAGAACAGTATCAAGTATAGAGCAAAGCATGTGTGTTATGACAGAAGAAGGAATAGAAAGTGTAATAAGATTAGTTCCTAAAAAGTAAATTATTCTATTATTTTTACTAATAATTATATAAATATATTTATTTTTTAAGTAAACAACTAATGGCAAATTACAAAACACCAGATAAAGTCTTAAATCAATTAAAAAAATATTTTCAGATTGGATGGAAAGATACTTCTAATAAACAGCCATCTGAGCAATTATACCCTCTAAAGAAAGTAGTTGATACTAAGGGGATTGTTCATTTTGAAAAAGAGAAGCTTTCTGACGAAATAAAAAAACTTTTTGATTGGTGGGAAACTTCGTGTCATGATTCTAGAGAGTCTTGGCTTCAAAGAACTCAACTTTTTCAAGATATGGACATGATCGAATTGAACATGGCGATGCTTTCAAAATCTCTAAATATTATGGCAGATGAAGTTGTTCAAGCTGATAGTAATATGCAGCCAATATTTGTAGAAGCAAAACGTAATGTTAAGAAATTCATACTAGATTGGTTTGATAAAGTTAATTTATTTTCTTTGATTCGTCCTACTGTATATGATATCATAAAATATGGAAACGCAGGTTGGTTATTAGGATTTGATGAACAAGGAATTAATGAAATACTTCCAATAGATATGTATGATTTAAAGGATCGACTTGAGTTTACTCCAGATGAAGTACAAAAAAAAATGGTTGGAGATAATACTTTATTTTCTCAATTTAAAGCACATGATAGAATTAATGATCTTATAAATTCAATTACAAATAAAGAAAATATAACTTCATTTTTTAAGCAGTATTTATTTGGTTTTCAAGTTAATGATAATATAATACCCCCTTGGAGATTTATACACTTTAGAAATTTTACGACTAGTTCTCCTTTTAAACCTTTCGGAGTTCCAATATTTATTCATTCTGTTGCTCCGTATAGACAGTGGGATGCTGCTATGACAATGCAAGTAGTAGCAAGAGGTGCAAAATTTCCAAAAGAAAAATATGAAATTGATATACCTAATGCAGTTGATCCCTCAACAAAATTAGAGCTTGCAGTTGAATTTCTTAATGAACTAATGAATGCTGGAATTGGTACTTCAAAAAAAGAATTGCCTGGAGTTAATGAAGTAAGAATAACTATTAAAGATTTATTTACTTGGTCACAAGAAACTCCTCAAATTGATCTTGGAAAAATAGATGACATTAAGATGCTATATGATGAAGTAGCAAACTCTACTTATTTACCACGAAATTTAATTGATCCAAATGATTCTGGTTTTGGAGATTCTGGCGTTTCATTAGTAGAAAAGTTTAAACCTTTTGCAAGACTTGTATTTAGAATTCAAAGTATATTTTTAGCAAATTTGTCTCAAGCTATAAAAATTCATATGATTCACTCTCAAAAATTTTCAGAAGAAGAAATGGATTTTGTACTCAGTATGCCTTATCCAGAATCACAAGTTAATAATGAAATTATATCATCTCAAACAGCACAATGGGGACTCGCTAATGAAATTATTAGTTCGTTATCTAGTAAATTAATTGGAGGAGAATCATTACCATCTGAAGTTATACGACAAATATATCAAAAGATACTTCCTTATGATGATAAAACAATTGACGACTTTATTAATGGTACTATTAAAGCAAGGGAAGAAAATGATGTAAAAGAATACGAAAATGAAATTAAAGATGAAACTGTTTCAAAGGAAAATGAAATACAAAAAGATTCTATAGAAAATCAAGGGGCTCAATTGGATGCAGCAAAGCAAAATATAGAAACACAAAAAATATCAGTAGATCAAGAAAAAATAAATATTGAAAAAATAAGAAATGCAAATGAACGAGCTAAATTGGACAAAGAAAAAAATGAGGAATCTATAAGAAATTTTAGAAGAAAGCAAGAGTTAAAAGCTATTAAGAAATGGAAGAAATTAGAAGAATCCATTGGAAAAGTTGAATTACAAGAAAAAATAAATAATGAAATTTTTCAAGTAAAACAAAGTAATTTAAGGGAAGGAGTATTTAGGCGAACACACTATTTTTCTTCTAAAAATCAAGATATGGGGTTTCCAGCAGAAAAACTTATAGAACTTGACAAATCAAGATTACAAAAGTTAGAAGAACAAGATGAAAATACTTCTTCTGAAGACAAGATAAAGTTTAATGAATCTTTCTATAAGGAAGAAATTAAGTATAGTTTTACGCCTGAAGAAGCAAATTCTGAAAACGAAGAATAAATTTGTAAAATAATTTTATATATTATAATTAAGGAAATAAAGTAATGGAAGAAATTAAAGAACAAGAAAAACAAATTGAAGTTGATGGTAAAATTGTTACGCTTCAGGAATTTCAAGAAATGCAATCTAATTCAAAAATTAAATTAAAAGAAATTGAACCAGGAAAATTTAAGACATTAGAAAGAATGTTTGGTTAAATAGCAACTATCTATAAATTTCAAGTTAAGTGTGTTTCACCTTTTTATGATTTTAAATCTGAAAAAATAAAACAGATAATTGAATAAGCACTAATAAATGAAGGATGAAGGATGAAGAAACAAGGTAGTTCACAAATAAAAGAAATAAAGGAGTTATAAGTTGAAATTATCACCAGATGAACAATTAGCATTTGATAAAATTAAAGCATTATCGAGACGAGATCAAAAATTTTTAAAAGATGTTTTTATATCTTTGTTAAGAATGATTACATTTGAAGCTTATAGTAAGAATGATAATAGTTTTACTTTTCACATCCCATACTTATGTGGAATAAAAGCTACATATCAAAATAAGATAAAATATACAGCCGAAGGAAATCAAAAAGGGCAATACGTAGATATTAAATTAGAAGCTATTCCTTCCGAATCATTTATTGATGAAATTGAAGCATTAAGTGAGGGAGAAATAACACCTTCTGAAAAGTATGTAAAAAAACAAATAATAGATAAAATAGCTTCTATCTTAGAAATTAGTGATAGTATAGAAGTTGAGGAGTGATAAATGAAAACATGTTTATTTTGGGTTAAAGAGAAAGTAAGTAATAAAATAGTTCCGATATTTGATGTAAAAAGCGATTTTGAAATAAATTCAAATAGTGATGAAGATTATGAAATATATTTTTTAATTTTCACTGATGGTGTTGGATTTTGTTATGAAAATGAAAAAAAGTATTCACCTATTGCAACTGACTGGCAAAAATGTTGTGAAGCTGGTGGGGAATAAATGATTTCTTGGATTTTATTTGTACAAACCCCTTATAATAAAGTTAAATTTCTTACTAACGAAGATGCAAGTTATCAGGTGCTGGGATATTATAAATTCAAAGATTTTATTGCACAGTTTAAAATTAAAAATTTGTTTGGGTTTGATAAAAACTTAGATAGTTTTCAGACAATATTTCTTGATTGTGAAACAGGAGATTGGAAAGTAGAAAAACCTGAATTTAAAGAGCCAACGTTTGAGAGTATGTTAAAATTGAACCCCGGGGAGCAAGAACTTGACGAAGAAAAAAAGAGAAAAGACTCATTACTAAGAAAAAAGAATTTTTTGGATAATTTTTTTAAAGAAAGAAAAAAACAAACAATAAATTTTTATAATAAAAAAGATGATTAAGCAAATAGACGTTAGTGATTTTACAGAAGAAAGTTATCAATTAAACGATAATGTAGAAATTTTATTTAGTGAAGATGGAATTTTTATTTTCTCATCTGAAGGAATTTTTACAGAAAATCATTTTAAAAATATAAAAATACAAGAAAAATTTTATATATTAATAAATGAAGATAAAGATGAACTTGTTTTAGAAGAAACAGATTATCAAGTAATTAAAAAACTTTATGAGGAGAAAATAAAGGAATGAAAAAATTATTTGATTATTGCTGTAAGAATTGTTGGCATACATGGAAGAGTTATAAGAAAGTTGATACATGTCCCAAATGTAAAAGTAAAAACATAAATGAAGAGTATGATTTGATGGTAAGTGAATGATAAATAAAAGAAAAATTCAAATTCAGGAAATTAAAATAGTAAATGAAATTGATTCTTTGACTTGTGATGTTTGTAAGAAAGAATTTCCTTATAATAATGAACATGCACTAGACACACAAGAATTTCATCATATACATTTTACTGGTGGATATGGTTCAAAATTTGGTGATGGCTGTGCTATAAGAATAGATATTTGTGATAGTTGTTTGTATGAACTTTTTGAGGATGTTTATTATGAAATTGACGAAGATGGGAATGTTATGCTCTGTACAGAAAAGGAAGAAATAAAGCAATTGAAAGTTTCAGAAGAAGCATTAGAAGAAGTTAAAAAGAAAATTAAAGATAGAGTGAATAGTAGGAGTTAAATAGAAATACTAATATATATAAAGAAGATAGGGCTGCTACCCGAAAGTATAAGAAAAAGTCACCTTTTTATATTTCTTCTTTTAAATTTTTACTAATAAATAATTAGAATTAGCAGATTCTGAAATTTATTAAAATAAAGGTGACTTAAATGGAAGGAGTATTTGGCATTATTTATAAAATAACTTGTATAACTAATAATAAAATTTATATAGGTCAAACAATAGACTTTGAAAAACGAATTTATTCACATATAAGAAATGCTAATAAGGGCTTAGAAAATTTTTTATATAGAGCTATTCGTAAATATGGAATAGATAATTTTAATGCTAAGATTATTGATTATGCTTTTAATGAAGAAGGATTATATCAAAAAGAATTATATTGGATAAATTTTTATGATAGTACAAATTCAAGTAAAGGATATAATATATCTTTGGGTGGGAAGAATCCAAGATTAAAAGGTGACAAAAATCCAAATTTTGGGGGTTTAAAACCTGGAGTTGCTGAAAAAATTTCTAAAGCTTTAATAGGTAAACCAAGTTTAAATAAAGGAAAGAAACGTAGTTTTATAACTCGTGAAAAAATAAGAAAAGCAAATTTAGGAAAAAAATATTCAAAAGAAATTAATAAAAAGAAAGGACGTGATAAAAAAGGTGATAAAAATCCGATGTTTGGCAAAAGAGGTAAATTATCCCCTCTTTATGGAAAACCAAGGAGTAAAGAAACAATTTTAAAAATAAAACAAAGTAGATTAAAAAATGGTTCTGGTAAAGGTGAAAAAAATCCTAGAGCTAAAACATGGAAAATAATTTTTTGTGATGGTTCAGAAATTATTATTAAAAGTTTAAAAACATGGTGTATTAAACAGAATATAAATAAGTATATTTTAATGAAGAAATTGAAAAATAAAGAAGTTTATTTTAATATAAAATATATATGTGAAATTAAAAAGGATAATGTATGTCAATAATTTTTGTAGCTGATATTCATGTACAGAATAAAGAACCTCATAGAATAGCAACTTTAAAATTTTTAAAATGGTTATTAGAAAATTATAAAAATGATATTATATTACAAGGTGGGGATTTATTTGATAAATCAAGTGTTCATCATGACTTAGTAGATGAAGTTATTGAAATATTAAAACAATTTAAAGATTTTAGACTTGTAAATGGCAATCATGAAATTTCTTCGAAACTTGGAAATATTCTTAAACCCTTAAGACATCATAATAATATAACAGTATATTACGAAAAAACAGAATTTGAAATAAATGGTATAAAATTTATAGCCTTACCAAGTTCTGAATCTAAAGAAAAAAGTTATGAGGAAATTAAGGAAACTTATGATTATAGTGTTTGTCATTTTATGCCTATTCAAGAAAGTTTTGGAAATGGAGGAATTGAATTAAAATTTAAAGCTACTCATTTATTTTCTCATATACATAGATATAGAGAATTTATTGACAATTTTAGAAATAAATGTTTAATAGCGGGAGCAGTTGTTAGTACAAAATATGGTGAACAAGATTGGGAAAAGAATATTTATAAAATTGATAAAAATGGATATGAAAAAATTAAAGTTCCTCAATTTTTTATATATGAAACAATTGAATTTGGTCAAGAACCTTCAAGTTCAAATAATATACTTAATATTAAGAATGCAACTTCTTGGGAAGCAGTATATGAAAAATATAAAAGATGTTACATACGGGAAGAAGGAGTTGAATTTGTTAAAACAGAAGGTAATTTAGAATTTGAGCAAAAAGAATTTGAAGGAAGCTCATTGAAACAAAAATTTAATATATTTCAACTTGATAGAGGGTTATCAAAGGAAGTATCTGAAAAATGTTTTGAATATATAGATAAGTACGAAAATTTGACAGAAGAAAAATGAAAGAAAAGTATGAAATTTTTTTAGAAGTGAAAAAGCAGTATCATGACTATTGTTTAGAAAATAACAAGGAACATGTTCAAGATTTCTTTTTGTTTAAACTGGCTGAATTAGAATACAAATTACAAAAGTTAGAAAATAAAAATTGTGATAAAGTTTCTTAAAAATTTTATTTATTACAATAAAGGAGTACATAAAATGAGAATTTTAACGTCACATAAAAAAATACAACCTGTAACAAAAATCACAAAAATCTATAAACCAAAAAAGAATTTAAAAGAAAATGAAAAAGAATGTCCGTTATGTCATTCTGTGTTTATTACTAATAAAAATGAAAATCGTATTATTTGTTCTGCTTGTGAATTTGATCCAAAAAATTAAGAGGTATTAATGGTTACTAAAAAAGAATTACAAATATGTTGTCAATTATCTATAAATGCTTATCAAGGAAGACATGGTAAAGTTATAGAATTACTTGAAGAAAAAGTTGAAGAAATAGTTGAGGGAGTTTATTTATGTACTGGATGGAAAGATAATAATTTTTATATTATTTTTGAAGGTACTGATGGGACTAATCAATGGATAAATAATTTTGATTATAAAAAAGAAACTATTCCTTATTATTTTCCTGTAAGTAGTTATTACAAAGGTCATGCAGGATTTTTAAAACATTATGAAATAATTAGAAAAAGAGTATGGCATCGATATTGGGAAAATATTAGAGAAGTAATAGATGGAAAGAGTTATGTTTATATTACAGGCCATTCCCTTGGAGCTATAACTGCAACTTTTTGTGCAGATGATATAGAAACTAATGGTGCTTCTAATATAAAATTAATAACGTTTGGATCTCCTCGTGGGTTTAATATTATAGCAGCAAGAAATTTTAATACACGATTCAATACTAAAAGTAAATATGATTCATGCCAAGTAATAGTAGGAAATGATATTGTTACAAAAGTTCCTACAATGTTTATGGGATTTAAAAGAGTAATGCATAAAATATGGCTTGATAAACCTACATTTAAAGATTTCTTTAAACATCCAATGAATAGAATAAAAGGAATATGGGAAGATCATTATCCTCAGAGATATTTAAAAGCAATTAATAAATTAACTGGAGATTATTTTCAATGATTGAATTAAATACACAAGAAAAAATAGAATTATTATTTGATAATTTTAAAGAATTTTTAAAAGAAAAAAATAAACGATATGGTGATAGTGCATTAAATCCTATACAAATTTTTTCAAAGAAAGATGTTGATACTCAAATATGTAACAGACTTGATGATAAATTATCGAGAATAAGAAATTCAATTACTTTACAAAAAAATGATATTTCCGACGTATTTGGATATATAGCACTTTTAATGATTCAAAATAATTGGACAGATTTTAAAGATTTATTAGATTAATAGGTAGAGGTAGCAAATGTTAATATTTTTAATTATTTTATTTATTATATTTATAAGTACTTCTTTTTTAATTTTTATAGTAAATAATATTGGTAAATTTTGGAAAACATTAAGAGTAAGTTCTATAATTTTGTTTGGAATAGTACTAATACCAGGATTAATTTTATATAGTGAATTCGCTCCAAAAAAAGTACAATATGAAGTATTTAAACAATCTATTGAAGAACTAAAACAAATTGAAGATGGATTAAAAAGTAGTTATATCACTTCAAAAATTATTGAAGTAAATCAACAACTTATAACAGCAAAGTATTATGAAAATACAATTTTGGGTTTATTTATTCCAGATAGTTATTCTAAACTTGAAATAATTAAATTTAATTCTGAAAAAAATAAATAAATTTTTAAAATTTTTTATATATTATAGTTATAAAAGAAGAAATAAAATGAAAAAACTAATTTTTATATTTTTATTTATTTTTACATTAATTTCATGTCAATCTAAAGAAGGATTAAAAGAAAAAGATAAGAAAGTTTTGAATAGTTTTATTTTAAAAAATGAACAAGAAATAATATTTACTTTTGGAAAAAGTTTCTCTCTTATTTCCTTAAATTCAACTTTTAGAAGTGAAACATATTCTTTTATTTACTGTAGAGAAAATTGGATAAAAAATACTAAAAGTAAACGCCCTGTTATTTTTTCTACTTCAAAAAAAGATTATGAATTATTTAATTATTTTGACACAATTGAATTTATTATTAAAGATGGTGTTTGTATAGAGTGGTCAGCATTTGTTTGGAGATAAAAAATAAATAAACTACAATTTTGTGCTTGGAGTAATTTAGATAAAAAGTTTTTATGGAATTGGTTTTAATGAACTTAATTTAATTAAGGAAAATAAAAATGTTAAATGATGTATTAAGTGAAATAATTAAACAAATAAATTTAGCAGATGAAAAAGTTCGAAAGTCTTCGAATTTCAGTGAACAAACACTTATTTATGTATCTGTTCTTAATACCATAGCTGGATTAGTTAAAGGTGCTTTATGTATGTCAAAGGAGAAAAAATGATTAGTAATTATTTGATACCAGGTTGTAATTATCACACTAAATGGCAATCTCATCCTGCAATGAGATTTGTTTTAAAGGAAATAAAAGGAACTAAAGCAATATTATTTACCCGCAAGACTAGAAAAGAATTTGAAACAAATGTAGAGGATTTAATTTTTATATAACGTGCCGTAAAAATACAACTCTTTAGAGTTGTGTTAGTTCACGGAATAATTTTATGTTTGTATTTTGTTGGAATAACTTATTGACAGTATATAAACTTGGGAGTAAATAAATGAAATTAACAGTTAAAGGAAATATTAATTATTCTGCACAAATTGTAAAAATAAAAAATATTATTCTACTTGAAAATTCTGATAATATAGTTGGAACAAATATAAATGGAAATCATGTTATTGTTTCTAAAGATACTAAAATTGGAGATCTTGGAATTTTCTTTCCTGTTGAATGTTCTATATCTGGAGACTTTTTAAAAGTAAATAATTTGTATCGAGATAAAACACTTAATGCTGATAATACTAAATCAGGATTTTTTGAACTTAATGGTCGTGTAAGATGTGTAAAATTAAGAGGACATAGGGGTGAAGGATTTTTTATTCCAATTAGTTCAATTATAGGTTTTATTGAAGGATATGAAGATATTGAAATGTGGGATATTAAGGAAGGTATATCTTTCGATTATATAGATGATATAAAAATTTGTGAAAAATATATTATACCAAATAGACAGCACAGTCAAGGGAATGGAGTTAAGAAAGGAAGAAAATCAAAAATTTCACGAATTGTTAAAGACCAATTCAGATTTCATCAAGATACAGAGCAGCTTGGGCGTAATTTAAATAAATTTACACTTGATACTCCAATTCAAATTTCGATAAAGGTTCATGGAACCTCGGCGATTTCAAGCAATATTCTTTGTAATAAAAAATTAAATGCATTTCAGAAGTTATTATTAAAATTGGGCTTTAAATTTGTAATAACTGAATATGATAATATTTATTCAAGTAGGAAAGTTTTAAAGAATGATGATATAAATAAAACTCAACATTTTTACACAGAAGATATTTGGAAAAAAGGAAATGATTTATTGAAAGAATTTATTGATAAATCAATGACAATATATTATGAAATTGTTGGTTATTTGGGAGATAATACGTATATACAAAAAGAATTTGATTATGGATGTGAACCTGGAAAATTTGATATATATGTTTACCGTATAACTATAACAAATATTGATGGAAAAGTATATGAATTTACTCCAGAACAAATTCAGATGTGGTGTAAACAAAGAGGATTAAAATCTGTTATCGAAGTATATAAAGGAACAATAAGAAATTTATTTAGAGTACATCAAGATAAAAATTTAGATTTGTATTTACAACATACTATATATGGAAATGAAAGTATACCTTGGCAAGAAAATTTTTTAAATTTACTTAGAAATGATCTTGAAGGTGGTATAGAAAAAAGATGTACTATTTGTAAGAATAATGTACCATTTGAAGGATGGGTAATTAGAAAATTAGATACACTTGATTTTGAAGCTTATAAATTAAAATCATTTTTATTTCTTAAAAAAGAAACAGAAGAAATTGATAAAGGAATTGAAAATGTTGAAGATAATCAAGAGGAGATAGTATGAGCTATAAATCCAATCCAGAAAATTATGGTAAACCTTTATTTATTTCTATGATGGAATTTAAACCCAAGTATGATAAATGTACTAATGAGCGAAAAGAAGTCTATCATAAAATTTGTAAATATATTCGAAAAAATGATAAGATGATTTGTACATTAAAAAATAAACCATGTGAAGCATGGGAAGGATATACACATGAGCTCAGAATGCTATAAACAAAATTGTATTTATCATAATAAGATAGATCCAACATGTGATGAAAAAATTTGTAAGGAAAAGATTATGTTATCAGAAAATAAATTTGTATGGGCAATGAAGGAAATTCAGAAAAATCATGAAGAAATTGCAAAATTTGGAAGTTTATTAGATAAGTATTTTGATAGTTTTATTTTTTCTTTTGGATACGATTTAGTTACTACTTCGATAAATATTTTGAAGGAATGTGTAAATGATACAGAAGATGATAGTTGGATTGATTGGTTTATTTATGAAAATGATTTTGGCAATAGAAAAATGGAAGCTGGTTATGGGAAAATGAAGCAAATAAAAAATGCTTCAGATTTGTACCAATTAATTATTGATAAAAATAGAAAATAATTTTATATATTATAATAAAGGAGAAAAAATGAATAATAAAGTAATTTTAAAAGAAGATTGTAAAATTGATTTTTTAGATACTATTTTAAAAGAAATTAGAATTAAAAATAAATTTTGTAGTATCAATTGTGAGTTTTTAGAGTATTGTAAAATAAAATGTTTATTATTTAATTTAATGCTATTTAGTAGATATGACAAAGAAGAAATTTTACGTTGTGATCTTTGTAATATATATTTTAAGGAAAAAGTAAATGAATAAGAAAAAAGAATTGATAGACAAAATAAATAAACTTCAACAAAGAATAACTTCTCATGATTATCAAATAGGAGAGTTACAAAATTTAGTTGAGAATTTAGCAAATTTACAAATATAGCCAGAAAGATACAAGTCTTTAGACTTGTGTATGAATGGCAATAATATAATATAATTATTTTTCAACTTTTTTCTATTTTTTATTAAAAAAGTAGTAGATATTTTAATATTATTGTAATATAATATTACTAATAAAAAGAGGGTTTATGAAATTTGAGAAAATAACTTTTAATTTTCCGCAAGAGTATAAAAGAAAACTTGAAAAAGTGGTTTCTATGGAGAATATTTCCAGTGAAAAACGTATAACTTTAAGTGATCTTATTACAGATACATTGATTAAGGAATTTGATTTAGAAAATGACAAGACATCATTATAAATCTGACTGTAATTACCATTTAATCATTTGCCCGAAATATAGGCACAAAGTAATGATTAATGATGTTCAGAAATTCTTGAAAACTAAATTTGAAGAAATTTGTAAGAACTATGACTATGAATTATTAGACATATCTATTGAAAAAGACCATGTGCATTTTGCGATAAAACTACAACCAACTTACTCAATTGGTAGTGTTGTAAGAAACTTAAAATCTATTACTGGGTATTATCTATTTAAAAAATTCCCCGAGTTAAGAAAGAAGTATTTTTGGAATAGCGGATTTTGGACTAATGGATATTTTATTTCTACTGTAGGAAATGTTTCTAAAGAAAAAATTATGGAATATATTAAATCTCAAGAAAATTATGAAAACTAAAAACCAGCAAATAAAAGATTCCTTGATAGCAACAAGAGAAAAGAGAAAAAATCAATTATGTAAAGTATTTGAGTTAAAGTTAGTTGCTAACCAAATGAATCAATCTCAAATTGAATTTTTAAACAGAATCTTTCTTGAAGCTAAATGGATGTATAATGATATTCTTAATTACAATGATTTAAAAACATATGATACAAAAAAGAAACAAGTTGAAGTTTTAAATAAAGATAAAGAAAAAGAATTAAGAAATATTACTGTTTTAGGCAGTCAAATTAAACAAGAGCTAATACAAAGAACTTGGGCTTCCATTAAATCTCTTTCTACTAAAAAGAAAAAAGGTAGAAAAAAAGAAGTAGGTAGATTGAAATTTAAAAGTGAGGTTAATTCTATTCCATTAAAACAATATGGAATTACATATAAATTTGATAATGATAAATTAAAAATTCAAAATTGTAAAAAAGCTTTTGTAATTAAGGGACTAAATCAAATACCGCAAGAAGCAGAATTTGCTAATGCTAATTTAATTAGAAAACCTTCTGGTTGTTATCTTAAAGTTACTTGTTTTCTTCCTAAAGAAAGCACTACGAAACAAAAAGAAATTGTTGGTATAGACTTTGGGATTAAAGATGATTTAGTATTAAGCAATGGAATTAAGTTTCAAACTAAATTCCCTACTTCTTCTAGAATTAAAAGAGAGCAAAGAAAATTAGCGAAAAAGAAAAAAGGGAGTAAAAATTATTGGAAACAAAAAAACGAAGTAGCTTTAGCTTATGAAAAACAAAACAATAAAAAACAAGATACAAAAAATAAAATTATAAGTTATCTAAAAAATAATTTTAGTCATATTGCTATTCAAAATGAAAACATTAAAGGATGGCATTCAGGATTATTTGGAAAACAAGTACAACAATCAATTTTAGGTGGAATAATTTCGGAATTAAAGAAACTTCCGCAGACATCTATAGTTGATAGATTTTTCCCAAGCACAAAACTTTGTCCAGAATGTGGAACCTTAAATAAACTCACATTAGCAGATCGACAGTATGTTTGTGAGTGTGGTTATTCTCAAGATAGAGATATTCATGCAGCCGTGAATATTCTTTTAGAGTCAATACCTATGGAACATAGGAATTTTAAGCCTGTGGAGTTTAACACCTCTGAATTAGATTATTTAAAATCTTTTGTAAGTGTGAGCTATGAAGCAGGAAGATACAACTCTTTAGAGTTGTGTTAGTTCACAAAATTCTTTCTATTGAAAAAAGAAAAAATTGTCAAAGATTTTATACAATAGTTTCTTCCTCAATAAATGATATTTATAGTTATAACATAGAAGAAGATTATTTGGAGATAGTAAAATGAGTCAAAAAGTAATTTTAACAAAAGGCCTGATAGCATCTGGTAAGTCATTTTGGTCAACAGAATTTTTAAAGAAAAATAAAAATTACAAGAGAGTAAATCGGGACTATATTCGGCATTGTTTAAGTGCATATACTTTTGATGATGAAAATGAAAAACTTGTACAAAAAGTCTGGAGTCAAGTTGTGAAAGAAATTTTAGAATCTGGGTATAATTTAATTGTAGATGAAATGAATTTAAATTTTGATACAAGAAATAAAAATATAAGTTATATAAAATCTATAATACCCAATATTGATATTGAAATTAAGAATTTTCCTATTACACTTGAAGAAGCTATAACAAGAGATAAATTGCGTTCTTTCGTTATTGGTGAAAAAGTAATAAAACAAACTTGGAATAAGTATAAAAATGAATTAATTGAAATGCTTGAGAATCAAAATAATTTTAAAGTTGTTTATGATTCAAGATTACAAGATGCTGTTTGTTTTGATGTCGATGGAACCCTTGCATTACGAGTTTCAAGAAATCCATTTGATTATACAAAAGTTAAAGAAGATAAACCAATAAAAATTGTTTTTGAGCAAATGGAATTTCAATATTCCAAAGGAAGAGAAATATTTGTATTTTCTGGAAGAGATGGTTTATGCTATGAAGATACTTTTGAATGGATAAGAGAAAATTTAAATAATGATGACTTTACTTTGTGTATGAGGAAAACAGGAGATAAAAGGAGAGATTCTATAATTAAAAAAGAACTATATGAACAACATATAAAAGATAAATACAATCTTATAGCTGTATATGATGATAGGCCTCAAGTTTTAAATGAGTTATGGCGTGATTTAGGTATATTTACTTTTGATGTAGGAAAAGGAGTAGATTTTTAAATTTAAAAAAGGTTAAAATATGAAAAATTTATTATTTATAATTTTTTTATTTATTTCTTGTTCTTCTACAAATAAAGAAGCTCAAGATAAAAGAGTATTTGATTCTTTTATTGGAATTCCCGTTGAAGATATTGCAAAAACTTTGGGTAAAACATATTCCTATCGACAATTACCATCAGATGATTCTATAATGTATTTAAGTTATTCAAAAATTTCTATGCATTTTGATAAAAATGACTCTTATTGTGATTATAAAAAATCTGTTTATATTTCTACATCAACAAGAGACTTTTATATTTTTAATTACTTTAAAGAAGTAAGTTTTATAATTGAAAAAAACTATTGTACAGATTGGATAGCTTACTAATAAATAAAATAAATTTATCAGAGGTATAAATGAAAATAACAGATCAAACATTTTTAAATATTTGGGAAATTTTAAATCAGCTTATAAGTGCCGATGTTCCTTCTTATGTGGGAAGTTGTAGAATTGCAGAAGTTTATGTAAATTCAAAAAAAGAATTAGAACAATTTTTTAAATTCCGTGAAAATTTGTATAAAGAATATTTCGATATTGATGACAAAGGTATCGTCCAAAACATTAAGAACATTTCAAAAGCTGAAGAATTCAATACAAAATTAAATGAACTTCTTTCAAGGGAAAGGGAGCTAAATGATAGTGATTTTAAGATTAAGTTATCATATTTAAAAGATATAAAGCTTTTAATAAAAAACGAAAAAGGCATAATAACTGATAAAATTTCTATGCCCCCTATGTATCATGTAGTTCTTAAACCTTTTATCGAAAATGATATAACAGAGTAATTTACAAAAGCAATATTATAATTTTTATAATATAATTAAAACACAAGGAGATACAAAAATGTTTAACAGTAAAATTCAAAAAAGTATTCTTTCTACTTTTAAGAGAGAAACTAAGGATGCAAGAAAGATTGCAGAAAAACTAAATTTGAGTAGACGAAGCGTAATGTCTTTTCTTGAAAATTCCGGTTTAAGAACTTATTCAGAAGGTTCTTTTAACTAAACATTAAGTAAATAACACGGCGAAAATTAGTAGCCGTGTTAAATTCTTTCCTTTTGGTGATAAATGAAAAAAGAAAAATTAGAAAATCGTGGTAGACCTATTACATGTAGATATTGTGGTAATGAGTTTAGAATTCAAAAAGAAAATAAAGTTGCTTGGAGAAAAAAAGAATTTCCTTGTCCTAAATGTAAAACATTATACTGTTTTATGACAGAAACAGAAAAGCAACTGCAAATTATTCAAGCAAAATATAGGAATAATAATAATGACATAAAGTATTTAAAAGAAATGCATACTATACTTCTTTCTTACGCAGAAAGTATAATAAAGAAGCATTATATAAATAGAATAAATGATAAAGAACTTTTACCTTTATATGCACAAAGTGCTGTTTCTTTATTAATAGAAAGTGACTTTGTAAAGAAAAAAGATTTTTATATTGAAACAAGTTTTGGAAGACGACTTCAGCAAAAATGTATACAAGCAATAGATAGTGATAAAGAATCTTACGAAAAATGTTTACCGGATGACTCCTTAGATTATGAATTTGAAAAGGATGGGCATAAAGTAATACATGAAGACAAATCAAAATCTATTTTAGATCAAATAGAAGAGCAAGAAGAAAAAATTTATTTATGTAAGAAAATTAGTCAAATGATTTTTGAAGTTGAAGAATTTACTGATTCTCCTTTTGAAAATTATATTCGTTTATTAAATATATATAATTATTTAGAAGGGGGAGAAATTGCTATTGATAATTTTTTTAAAATTTATGGTCGGTATGGTAAGTATAAAACTGTTCAATCTTTAAATATGATTAAAGATGAATTACGACAAAATTTAGTACTAACTAATTAATATCCTACAAATTTTACTTCTTACTAATAATTAAAAATAAAAGTTAGTAAGAGGAATATGGTTACAAAAAAATCAATACGAAAATCAATTAGTGAATATTTAGCAGTAGAAAAAGAAACTGCTGAAAATATTTTTACACAATTATTTCTTTATATTTGCAGTCTTGAAATTAAAGAACCACCTGATGATTTATATATCCTTGGTAAATTATTAAAAGCAGAAGATGTTAAAAAAATCATAGATTATTATGATGGAGATTATTTAAGAGTTCCAAGAAAGGAAGAATATAGAATATCAATGTTAGTTGCATTATGTTTTTTCCTAAAAGTAATAAAGGGGTATGATTGGTCAGATATTAAAGATTTTATTCAGTTACCAGAAAATGGAGCAGATGTTTTATCCCCCATTTCATTAGGTCGAAAAATAAATAATATACAAAAACAACTTGGGAAAGACATTATAAAAGCTCTTCAAACTTTACAAATTGAAAATTTAGATAAATTGTTTGGGTATTTTTCTGATGTTAAGAGTTACATAAGAGAGGATTAAAAAAATGAATGATATAGAAACAAAAATAAATGATATTTCTAATTTAACGAAGTCACAACATGATAGATTGTTTTTAAAAGAACAAGTCTTTGAAGATTTAATAACTTTTCTTCAATCTCATATAAAAAAGATTTCTGCTAAAAATACTTTAAGAGAAGCTCTTGAAATTGATCTTATGGGAAGTATAAATCCGGAACTAGAAGTTGATGTTGATGGTAATTTAATAGAAGGAAACAGACTTACTAACTTTGAAAAGATTAAATTATTAGAAATACTGTCTCGCAATGAAGTTGATTCTACTACTGCTCTTGTTAAAGCTATTGCAGAAAGTTCTAAAGCTGATAATTTGAAAAAAATAGAACAACCAATTGATAATAATCAAAAAAATATTAGTGAGAATACTTCACAAGAAGATATAGATTCTGCTAAAAGAGTATTGAAACATTTTGATAAAATATTGAAAGGAATTGAAAAACAAGAATTTTCTGAAGAAGAGAAAAAATCTTAATAAAAATATAAAAAATTTTTATATATTAGTTATAAAAGGAGATTAAAGTATGTTTAGTAGGGAAGATTATTATAATTATCTTAGTAGAATTAAAGGAAAAATGGATTTATTTTGTAATAATAATTCTATTCTTTTAATACATCCTATAGATGTAGCTTTATCTCAATGTTTTTTTGATATGCTATTATTATCTTCTTTAAACATAGATGATTGTTGTAATGCAGTTTTAAAAATGGTAGAAAATATATATCTTGACAATAAAGATTATTTTGATGATAAAAATAAAAATCTTAATCCTGAAAATAAAATAAATGGTGTTACCTTATCATTTGATAAAAATATTAAATATGAAACTGAAGAAGATATTAAAAAAGAATTACAAGATATTTTAGAAAAAAATTCCGATGAAATAATTATTACACCTACGTCTACAAAAATTCATTAAAAGGAAATAAAAAATTGATATATAATTACATAATTATAGATGCTCAAAATTTATACTGGCGATCTGTTTCTGTTTCATTAAAAAAATTTCTTGATAGTGTAGATGATAAAATATATTCGAATTCAATAAGAAATTTTTTAGATAGAGTAAATGATTTAAAAAATAGATTTGGAAATTTTGAATCAAAGGTTTATTTATTGTTTGATAATCCTTTATCTACAATTAATAAAAGAAAAACGATAGATGTTGAATACAAAAATACAAGAGATGAGAAAAGTGTTCCTAAAAATTTTTATAAAACTCTCGATTGTTTACAAGAAATTTTAAAAGTTTATAAAAATTTTTTATATATTATTAAATATGATGGACTTGAAGCTGATGATTTACTTTATCCAGTGTTACAAAAAATAAATGAAGATAGCATACAAGATAAAAAATTAGTAATTAGTGCTGATATGGATTGGGGAAGATGTTTAGGAATAGATGAGAATTGTGATTGGTATAATTTTGCAGAAACATATAATCGAGAAAACTTCAAGGAACATTATGGATTTAGTCCAGCAGGAAAAGCAATACAATTATATAAAGCAATACATGGTGATAACAGTGATGCTATTCCGAATGCAGTTCCAAGAATACCAAAGGATATTTTAGTTCATATTGCAGAAAATTTTGATTCAGTTGATGATTTATTTAGTAAGATGTGGAATGATCAAAATATACCAAACCAATGGTCACAAAAAATAAAAGAGGCTGAAAAAAGAATAAGAGTAAATTATAGACTTGTTGATTTTATGTTGCATAATAATTTATGTAATTTTATTTTTGAATGTAAAGAAAATATCGAGATGCTTAGATTTTGGTTTAAGACTCATAACTTACAATATGAAAACAGAATGGTTAATTTGAAGAAAGATAATTTTTTTGAAAAAGCAAAGTATAGAAGGATAAAAAGATGAAAAAGTATAAAAGTGTATTAAATGAAGATTCTTTTGATTATTCAGAATATTTATTAGAAAAAACATTTGATATCGATGAAGATGTGGACTATATTTATGATAATTTTTTTAAACAATTTATAAATAATTTTAAATTAAAAAAAATTACAATAAAAGATTTAAATAATTGGAAAATTAAAGTTATAAAATCAAGTGAATTAAAAAATAAAGAATCTATACAAGCGCATAACTTGAATCCAATTATAATAACAAATAATATATTGGATAATGAAGGAAATTTTTATGCACCTAATAAAAATAGAATAAATATTTCATTAAAAATTAATACTTTATTAAAATACATTGAGTATAACTATAATGATAATGAAATTCAAAAAAGATTGCCAGATTATCAATATGAAATGTTTAAAAATGAATTAACAGAAATAGGAATTAAATCATCTATATATCATGAATTATCTCATTGGCTATCTGATAGTTTATTTAATAGACACATGAAAACTATTATGGATTTAGCAAATAAGTATGATAATCCTGAATTATTAAAATTAAATCAAAAAGATGTTAATTTAACTTATTTTGAAATCGATGCTCAAATTCATGCAATAAAAAATTTAAAAAGACTTTTTAATACTTTTTGGGATAAGTGGTCTTTTGAAAAGATATTTTTAAATTATCCTGCATTAATGGCAACAGCACAAACAGTATATAAAAGATATGGAAAAGAAATTCTTAATATTTGGCAAAAAAATTTAATAAAAAGAATGAATAGAGAAAATTTACTTGGAAAAAATATGAAGGGATTTTTAAATACTGATATCTTTACAAAGAAAATAGATAAAATATAAATGCAAAACAATAACATAAGTTCATTTTTACCTATCAATAAAGAAGTGGAAGAACAAGCTATTTCTTTTTTTGCTAAAAATCAAAAGGAAGTAAATCGTACTAAAGACATTTATTTTTATGATAGTACTTGTAAATTACTTTATACTTGTATTAAAGAAATAAATGATACAGAGTATAAATGTGATCTTACTTTATTATATGATACAGTAAAAAAGAAAAATAGTAATATTGATAAATCAGAAATAGAAAGAATACTTAATATAGAAGTTAATATAGACAACATTAAATTACTTTTTGTTAAGTTAAAAGATTTTTATGTTGAAAATGAAATATTAAAAAAAGTAGAGTTAATTGCTGCAAAGACACTTGAGAAAAAAGAACTTGATAGGACTGGTATAAAAGATTTATCTCAAATTCTTGAAAAAGATTTAAATGATTTAGGCGATAATGAAAATCTTATTGATACAAAAGAAATGGCAATTCGGTATCGAGAAGAGATGCAAAAACGACAAAAAGGGGATAGAGTAAGAAGTTTAGGATATGCAAGTTTAGATAAATTGGTAACAAGACCCGGAGCACCTGAAGAGGCTACATTACTTGTTGGTTTAAAAAATATTGGTAAATCTTTATTTAAAGTAAATCAAGAAAATAATTTAATAAATAATGATGTATGTGTTGTTTCATTTAATCCTGAAATGCCAATGATTTCAAATATGGATCGATTAATAAGTATAAGAAGTGGTATATCAATATTTGATTTATTAAAAAAAGATAAAGATGAACAATTACAAAAACAAATAGAAAGAGAAATAAGAAGATTTGAGCAGATACCAAATTATCTTTATTATGAAGATGCTACATTAGATATATATTCAATAAGGGATAGAATCAGAAAAGCAAAACAAATATTTAGTGATAGAGGAGTATTACCAGATGATGAGTATATATTTGCAACAATTGATACTTTTGATATGATAGAAGAATTTGAAGATGCAGATCCAAGACATATTAAAGGAGGAATGAATAAATTTCATAGATTAGTATTAAGAAAAGAAAAAATACATGGGTATTTATTATTACAGGGAAATGAAAATAAATTAAGAGGAGGAAAACTATTTAAAAAACCAGATGATTTAGATTATTATAAAATAGGAGTAGAAGACATAGAAGGTGGGGCTGCTTTTGCTGCTAAAGCAAGATTAGTTTTATCGATAAATCGGCCAGTTCAAATGAAAAAAATGTTATTTCCTGAAAGAATTGATGAATGGAATATGGAACTTGATTTATTAAATATTGCAGGAGTTAAACAAAATGATGGTAAGTTATTTTTTACACAATTTTCTTTTGGGGATAATATGAGAATTTATCCTTATCAAAAAAATGAAAATTTAGAGGAATAAAAAAATGATTACTAATATTTTAAATGAATGTGGAGGTTTTATTTTGAAATATTTTAAATTTATAGTATTAGGTATTTTAGCAATTAGTTGTATAAGTTTTATTGTTTTAATATCTAGTTCTAAATTAAATATTAATACGCAATTAGTTAAACGTATAGATGAATATTATATGTCATGGCAAAATTATGATAGAGTTAATGGTAAAGATTTACATGACTTATGGAATAAAAAATATCACGATGCACAATATATGTTAAATGGAGATGCTAAATATAATCAATATGATTGTACTTCTGCAGTATATTGGTTTTTACGAGATTTTGGAGCAAATTTTGAATTATATAACGTAAGAGAATTATATCGAAGGTTAGAATTTGTATCTAAAAAAAGAAATTATTATAAAGATGTTAAAGTAGGAGATATTATTATTATTTGTATTAAAGGCACTAATTGGCATGTAGGATTAGTTGAAGGAAAAGATAAAGGTTTAATTAAGTATATGGCAATGGAAGTTTCAAGTATTGGTGCAAGTTATAAACAGACAACTTTTACAAATAATATTGTAAAAGGAATTTATTCAGTAACATTTGAATTATGGATAGGAGATTTATTAAAAAATATAAAAACTACACAAGATTTACATATAATTATTAAATCACAAGAAATAGAAGAAGTTAAAAAAAATTCTGAAGTTTTACAAAGTAAAGAACAAGTAAAACAAAAAGAAAATATGTCTACATCTCAAGTTGTAAAAGAAATAGAAAATAAAAATGTACAAATTTTAGAATTAAAGGAAGATAAAATATGAAAACAAAAATTATATCAAATTTAGAAATAGGCGATGTTTTAAAAAGAAAAAAAAATTATGAATATTGTGAGTTAAAACAAATTCATAATGGTGATCAAGAGAATATTCAAAAAAATTATGATTTTGGCGGATTTTGTGTTAGAGAAAAGATATTAAAAAAAATGTTTTATGGTGCTGGTGAAAATATTTTTATTTATAATGATGAAGTTTTTTGAAAATTTTTATATATTATAATAAGGAGAAATAAAAATGAAAAGATTAATATTTTGTTTTACTATTTTAATATTTATAAGTCTATGTTTGTTTAATAATCAATCGATAGCTGATTCTGGAAAGTTCACAAGACAAGAATTTTATAATGAATTTTTTGTTTTACAGAAAGAATTTAAGTGGCTTGATTTTGAAGTATATAAATTAATAAAAATTGCAGCATACAAATATAATTTTCCAACTTCTTTAATATGTTCTGTATATCAATATGAGAGTGGTGATTATTGTGGAAATGATTGGAATAAAATGTTAGTAGTAAAAGGTAGTAGTGGTGAAATTGGGCCGGGACAAATAATACCTAAGTTTCATCTTAAAAAAGGGGAAACAAGAAATATGCTTTCAAATTCAAAATTTCATATTGATAGATCAACTGCTATTCTTTCAAATTATAGAATTAAAGCTGGTTATAATTGGAGAAAAACTTTAAAGAATTATAATAGTGGGCCTGCTTCTAATTTTTATAATGAAAAATATATTTCAAAAATTTTAAGTAAATATAATAAAGTAAAAAAATTATTAAAAAACATAGAGGTTTAATAAATGCCGTTTAGTGATTATAAATGTACAAAATGTGGAAAGATATTTGAATATTATAAAGTGTCTTTTGTAGAAAGTTTTCCACAAACAGTCGAATGTGAGTATTGTGGAGCAGAAGCAAAACGAAAAATAGGTAAAATTGTTATCGACGTCGCAGAAGGAAAAACAGGAAATTCTAAAAGTTCTTATTCTAATAATGTAGTATATCATTCTGGAGCAATAGTTGGTAAGATGAAAGGAGTAAAAATAAAATGAAAAAATTATTTTTAGTTTTATTTATAATAATTAATATTATTTTTTTACAATGTTCTTCCATTGTAGAAGAAGATACAACAAGTATTATAAAAATAGAAAAGTCTATTAGGGATCGTTATAAGTATTGTTATACTGTTAAAAATAATAGTGAAAGTTTTGTATGTAATACTTTTTATTTTTATAGTAATCAAGAGTATAAAATTGGTGATAATCTATTTAAAAAGGAGAAGTAAAAAATGCAAGAAAAAACAATTAAAACAGTCATTAATAAAAAATTTAATGATTGGGTAAATTCAATAACAGACGAAGAAGTAAAGAAAGCAGTAAAAGAAAACACAATAATCTCTGGTGGTGCTATTACTTCTTTGTTATTGAATGAAAAACCAAATGATTATGATATTTATTTTAGAACTAAAGAGTCTTTATTAAAAGTTGCAGAATACTATGCTAAAAAGTTTAATGAAAATCATCCATTTATAGAAAATAAACTTAATAAAAAAATAGAATGTTTTGTTTTAAACGGAGAAAAAATAGAAAAATTTGAAAATGGTAATATAGTAATTCATGACGAAAATGTAAATAAACAAATTGCCGTAAATGAGGAATGTTATTTACCTAAAAATGATAAAGGTGAGTATATTTTAAATGGTCAAAAAAAAGATGGTGGTTATTTTGGGTTTTCTAGAATGATGACAAATTTAACATCAGATAGAGTTAAAATGATTATTATGTCTGATGGTGTTAATGGAAGTTTACCTTCTAATGGAGTTGATAGTGATATAGAAAATATTGTATCTGAACTCGATGAAATAAATACAAAAGAAATTGAAGAACAGATAAAGGAAAAATATCAACCTGTTTATATAACTACTAATGCTATTACTCTTTCAAATAAAATTCAAATAGTAGTTAGATTTTGGGGTGAGTCAGATAAGATACATGAAAATTATGACTATGAACACACAAAATCTTCTTGGAGTAGTTGGGATAATAATTTATTTATTCCTAAGTCTGTATATGAATGTGTAATGAATAAAACATTAAAGTATACAGGAAGTAAATATCCAATTTGTTCAGTATTTAGAATGAGAAAATTTATTGAAAGAGGCTGGAAAATAAACGCTGGGCAAATTCTTAAAATGGCATTTCATATAAATGAATTAAATTTGAAAGACGTAGATGTTCTCGAAGATCAATTAGTTGGAGTAGATTCTGTTTATTTTAATGAGTTGATTTATCAAATGAAAGAATCGATGAATAAAAATTCAAAATTTAAATGGGATTTTGGTTATATAATTTCAGTAGTAGATAAAATATTTTAGGTGAAAAAATGATTATAGGTATTGACCCAGGAAAGCATGGTGGAATAGTTGCTTTATCAGAAGATGGTAAAGGTGTTCAAACTTATTGTATTCCAAAAATTAAAGATGAAATAGATGTTTGGGGTATTCAAGAAATATTTTTTACACTATTTAATTCAGATAGAGAAATAGTTGTGATAGAACAAGTTCATGCTATATATGGTTCTTCAGCCGCAGCAACTTTTTCATTTGGTTTTATATGTGGTTTATTAGAAGGAATAGTAGTTGGGAATAATTTTAGATATATAAAAGTAAAACCTAAAGATTGGCAAAAAATTATGTTTGAAGGAATAGAACCTATATATAAACCTTCAAAGAAAAAAGGAAGAGGTACACTCGAAACAAAAAAAATGGCTGAGATCGCATATAAAAAATTATTTCCTCAGGTTGATTTATATAGAACAGACAATGGAAATAAAAGTAAAAAAGTACATGATGGATTAGTAGATGCTTTACTAATTGCTGAGTATAGAAGAAGAATGTTAAAATAATTTTATATATTAAAAGAAAGGAAAAGAATATGTTTTTGATTGGACATGAAAAAGATAAAGGTTATTACATAAAATTATTTGTAGGGGAAAACATAAATAAAAATAGTTTGCAAAATTCACTTAATAAAGCAATAAAAGAAATTAAGGAATTAAAAAAAGTAAGGAAGGAAATGTATAAATTAGTACCAAATTTAAATGAATTGTTAAAGGAGAAGTAATGTCAGAAAATTTATTTTCAAAATATCGTCCACATGATCTTAATAATGTTTTTGGTCATGAAAAAATTGTAAAGGAATTAAAGAAACGATTTAAAGAAAGTTCAATTCCCCATGCTATTCTTTTATCTGGGTATACCGGCACAGGTAAGACGACATTAATACGTATTATAGCAAAATCAATATTATGTCAAAATAAAGATGTAGAAGGTAATAGTTGTAATAAATGTGAAATATGTGAAACAATAGATAAAGAAAAATTATCAAATATTTATTTTGAACTTAATGCATCTAATATTGGTATAGATGATATGAGAGAAATAGATGAATCTGCTGGTAAACGAGTATTGGGAAAATATACAACAAAGATATTTGTTATTGATGAAATGCAGGAATTATCATCTAAAAATAAAGCAGCAGAAAAGAATATATTAAAAATTCTTGAAAAACCTTCAGATAATGTTTATTTTATTTTAGGTACAATGGATGCATCAAAAGTTAGTACTGCAATAAAAAATAGATGTGTACATTATAAACTTAGTCCCTTATCTTTTCAAGATATAACAAAATATTTAGAATATATTTGTAAGTCAGAAAATATAAAAATAGATACAGTAGATAAAGCAAATACACTTATTACTATAGCACAAAATAGTTCAGGAAGTATGAGAACTGCGGTTAGTTATTTAGAACGTGTTATTTATTCCGATATATGGAATGCTGAAGAGTTACTAAAAGAACTTGATATTATATCAGATGCTAATGCTATCATAATAATCAATTATATACTAAATGGTGACATTAGGGCTTTTGAATATGAAATAAATGAGGAAGTATTAAAGAAGATAAAATATTTGTTGATGCTTTATTACAAACTAATTTGTGGTGTTACTCTTAATGGATGGCAACAAGGACAAATAAAAGAAATAAATTGTAAAGATAGAAATGATTTATTTATTTTATTTGAAACAATAAATCAACTAGCAACTTTTCCTTATGTGTATACAGATTTGATTGAATATCATTTTTTACAAGTAGTTAATAAGATAAAAAAACGAAAAGAAGATATAGAACAATTAAGTAATCAAGTATACACAGTTATTGAAAAACCAAGACGAACAAAAAATTAATTTATGCGAACTGAATATTACAACCTCATTAAAGAAAAATCTATTTCTGATATTTTGTCTGAAGTAGATTTTTTGTCTTACTCATATAAAAAGAATTTACTTGAATTACTTCTTAAAAGATATACTTCTTTAACAATTAACCTCGCATTAAACGAATATAAAATTCGATATATAGATTGTAATAGAATTGATACAAATAAACTAAAAGGGCAACTAATTTATTATTGTAAGCAATTTAATAGTATATAAATTTATATAGACATTTTAAACATTTTTGTCTATATAAAAAATGAAGAAAAAATTGAAATTTTTTCAAAAAAAATTAAAAAAAAGGTTGTACTTTTTTAATAGTTTTATTATATTATATATGAAAGGAAATTAAAAAAGGAGAAATTAAATGAATGAAGATAAATCAACTTTTACGTGGAATGATTATACTTATTTTTTAAAAGGTAAAAAACGTATTAAATATTTTAAAAAGAATTTTATTGTTGGTCAAGGATGGCAAGAACCAATTAAAATAACATCAGAAGAATATTCTATAATTGCTAAAAAATATTATGATATATTTAAATAAGGAGAATGAAGAATGACAACCACAGAATCAATTATTATAATTTTTGTTATTTGGTTAATAACAAAAATAATTAAAACAATTTTTAGTATAAGTTTTAATAAAGCGATATTGGTTCTTGTAGTTGTAATGTTAGCAGTAAAATATTTTGTAAAATAAAAAAGTCTGGCTGAGCAACGACAGCCAAAACAGAAAAAAGTCCTCGTTGTGCTGTGGCCACAGCGGCGTACCGGTTAAGGCTTGAAATAGTCGTATGGAGCAGGAAAAGAAAATTTCCTGAGTGGGTTCGATTCCCATAACTGGTGAATTTTAAAAAAATTTAAAAAGGAGAAAAAAATGAAAATAGAATGTCAATATTGTCACAGCCATCAGACATCAAACGGAACATGGATAAGCAAAGACATAGTGTACGCGCCCAGGTTCCCGCAAAGCAAACAAGCAAGCCATGTACCCTGCCCGGAATGCTTTAAAAAAATAATGGAAGAAATAAATAATTTATAGGAGGATGTTATGTGCAACTATAAATGTGATGAATGTCATATAAAAGAACACTGTGAAAAACGTAGAAAATTTGAAGACAATC
>Ga0172381_10001171_pt1 | contig 31524 bp, 25 predicted proteins | sample Leawel6488metaG_FD_119754 | JGI IMG/M metagenome (GOLD analysis project Ga0172381, IMG submission 119754) | Leachate microbial communities from a municipal landfill in Southern Ontario, Canada - Leachate well 64-88 metaG | ecosystem: Engineered > Solid waste > Landfill > Unclassified | place... | reverse complement strand
TGCTGGGCATAGTGCAGGGAGGCGAGTGTTAGAAGCAGTGCGGCTGCCATGATTATGATGGGATTGTCTGCGATCCATTGGCCGAGCCTTTCTGTGCTTTTCATTCGCGTTTACCTCAGTTCCTTTCGAAAATTACCAAACGTCCGGAACATGCGAAAAGTACTTAAAATTTGTGGTCTTCTTTAAATTGATGGATCGAGATGAATTGGATATCTTGAAGAGATATATGGTTGATGCCTGCGTCAAAGTGGCCAAATGCTATGGCTGGTGCGATGCGGTGGGCGTTTTGCGTGGCACACTTTTTCTGGCGGACAGGCCGGTTTCCATGGACGAACTGGTGGAAGAGACCGGCTATAGCAAATCCACGGTTAGCGCCAATATGAGCATGCTGGAAAGGCGGGGTCTGGCCAAGAGGGTTGTCATACCCGGTGACAAGAGATATTTCTATATTCCTGTTACCGATCCTGATTCTCTCAAGATGGAAATGATACTCAATATGAGGCAAGAGATGCAGGTCATAATTGCCGCTATGAACCGGACCGAGGAGGATCTCAAGGCCAGTGAGCATGTGTCAGAGGCGGCATTGGTGGGGATTGGCAAAGCTAGACGCTTCTATATGCAAACGGACCTTCTGTTGGATCTGATATCCCGGTACAACACGGAGGAATTGATCGCGCTGTTGCAGCGGGGTTTTCACGAGAAAAAATAGCCATTAAATGAATGTAATAAACCAATCGGATTTGACCTTCTCAACCATTTATACATCTTGCATACCTGATGCATAAAAAATGTAGGCTCTATGGTCACCCAATATATTGATTAAGAGTAACGATGTCTATCCGTTTAGACGCGCAGGCAGTGATAACCGTTGAGCGAAGAGAAGCTTGCAAGCAGCGATCCTGAAACGAAGATCGAGCAGATGCTGCGGAAAATAGCGGATATGCAGGAGAGTATCGGCAATGCGGGGCAAATGCAGGCGTCGCTTAATGGCCTGAAGGATAACCTCGAAGAGCTGTTGGCCTGCTTGCCGGAGCGCTGCGTACCGTCAGCTGGAACAGAGAGCCAGATGATGACAAAAGCGATAGCTGCAGTTCCCACGGCCATTGTGCTTACGGATCTCAAAGGAAATATTGAGTATGTAAACGCCAGCCTTCTGAAAAATTCCGGTTTTCGCGACATCTCGGAGGTAAAAGGACGGTCGGTATTCGATTTTACGAATGCTGGAGGTAAAGCCAAGCTGCAAGAAGAGGTCATACCTGCCCTTCATTCCGTTGGGCAGTGGCAGGGGGAGCTTTTTTTAAAGAGGTCGGATGGCCAATCTTACATGGCGGAGATGATATGTGCACTTGTCAAAGACGATTGCGGCAACCCCATCTATCTATTGGCCAACTTTTACAACATCACCGACCGAAAGCGCGCGGAAGAAGCACTGCTTCTGGACGATTCCCGGCTGGAGGCTTTGCAGAGGCTAAATCAGATGGATGAGGCATCCATTAAAGAGATCACCGACTTCGCCTTGGAGGCTGGGGTCAAGCTGACCGGCTCCAAGCTCGGCTACCTGGCTTTCGTTGACGACGAAGAAAAGACGCTATTTATGCACTCCTGGTCCAAGAAGGCCATGCAGATGTGCGATATTGAACCTAAAAGGGTAGTCTATCATCTGCAGGAAACGGGGCTTTGGGGTGAGGCTATTCGGCAGAGAAAAGCGGTGATAACCAATGAATATGCCGCCTGCCCTCAGAGAAGAGGCACTCCCGTAGGTCACGTCGATATTGTCCGCCACATGAATGTGCCCATCATGGACAAGGGCAAGATAGTCATTGTGGCGGGTCTCGGCAACAAGGAGGTGGAGTACGATGACTCCGATGTGCGCCAGCTCACACTGCTCATGAGCGGCATGTGGAAGATCATCCAGCGACGAGAGGCAGAGGAGACGCTGCACAGGCGCGATTTATTGCTGCAAGGGGTGGCCAAGGCCACCAACTATCTGCTCACTTCCGATCCCCAGGCCGTAAAGAGAGCTTTAGGCATTCTGGGTGAGGTGGAAGATGTTGATCGGGTCCATATTCTGGAGAACCGGGAATTGCAGAGCGAAGTGCGGTCGGAAAGTCTTACCTTGCAGTGGTTTCGAGAGCCTGCAAAGCCATTTTCCGGGGATTTGTCCTGGGTGAAGCATTTTCCTGGCTGGCAGGATATGCTCTCTCGCAGCAATCCCATACAGGGCATAACTTCGCAGCTCTCGCTTCCTGGTGCAACGGTGCTGGCGGAGTTGGAAGTTCGCTCTTTTCTGCTCCTGCCCGTCTTCATCGAAGGTCGGTTTTTTGCGGTTATATGTTTTGAAGACTGTCATAATGAGCGGCGATGGATCGACAGCGAGATCTCTGTACTTCAAGCCGCTGCGGGAAGCATCGGCGAAGCCATTTTGCGCAGAAGGGCGGAGGAGGCTCTCCGGGAGAGCCAGAGGGCGCTCTCCACGCTAATGAGCAACCTGCCAGGCATGGCCTATCGCTGCAAAAACGATCGGCAGTGGACCATGGAATTCGTAAGCGAGGGCTGCCTGGATCTTACAGGCTATCGGTCGGAAGAACTGCTTCAAAATACTGCTATATCCTACGCCGATTTGATTCATCCCGATGACCAAAATTATGTCTGGGATGAGATTCAAGAGGCAGTTTCTAATAGAAGGCATTTCCGGTTGATTTACCGGATAAGATCACGCTATGGCATCAAGTGGGTCTGGGAGCAGGGTCAGGGAATATTTCTGCCGGATGGGGAGCTGCTCGCCCTGGAGGGATTCGTCAATGACATCACGGAGCGGAAACTGGCGGAAGAGGCCCTGAAAAAGACGCAGGAAGGGCTGGAAAGGAGTGTGTCGGAGAGGACGGCCTGGCTCCTCCGGGCAAATGCGGCGCTGCAAGAGGAGATGGTCAAGCATAAAGAAACGGAGATCGAGCTTCGTTCTGCGCGGCAGACGGCAGATACGGCTTGCCGGGCGAAAAGCGAGTTTTTGGCTAATATGAGCCACGAGATACGCACTCCCATGAATGCGGTCATCGGCCTCGCCGGGCTCTTGCTGGAAACCAACCTCACCGAAGAGCAGCGTGATTTTGTAGAGACCATCCACAGCAGTGGTGATGCGTTGCTTGCCATTATCAACGATATCCTGGATTTCTCCAAGATTGATGAAAGCAAGATGAAGATGGAGCATTTGCCCTTCATTTTACGCGACTGCATAGAGTCCTCGCTGGATATGGTGGCGACAAAGGCTGCGGAGAAAGGACTGGATCTGACTTATGCTATTGACGAGAGGATCGCCCAAACCATCCTGGGGGACTCGGTCCGGCTGCGCCAGGTCCTGGCCAACTTGCTCAGCAATGCGGTAAAATTTACTGAAAAAGGCAGCATAGCCATTCATGTTCAGCCGGGTGAAAATGCTGATGAAATCCACTTTTCGGTTTTAGATACGGGAATTGGCATCCGCTCAGTGGACCTGAAAAAGCTATTCCTCTCTTTCAGCCAGGTCGATGCTTCTACTTCCCGAAAATATGGTGGGACCGGCCTGGGCCTGGCCATAAGCAAGAGGCTGGTAGAGCTGATGGGCGGCAGGATCTGGGTGCAAAGCAAGCTATGCGAAGGCTCAACTTTCCACTTCCTGATTTTTGCCCCGCCATTTTCAGGAGAGGCTGCCAAGATGCATCTGGCCGGCAAGAAGATAATGGCTCTGCTCAGCAGCGAGGGCTGCTTGAAGTGGCTGTTAGATTATGCCCGCACCTGGGGGATGCTGATATATCCGGTTGTCTCTGCCTTTGAGGCGCGAGAGCTGGTAGAGAGCCGTTTTGATGCCGCAATTTTGGATCTGGATGTTCCGGGTGCCGAGGAGCTGGCCGAGGAGATAGGAGAGCGTCTTCCTACCATTACCCTAGCAACGCCCGGCCAACATCGCGCAGGCAAAAAAACTCTAAAAAAGCCCTTTTCGCAGGCCAGCATTCTCTTTGCTCTACAGGAGGCTTTAATGCCCCCACTTCATAAGAAGGTGCGCACCTGTAGCCGCGAAGCGATGCACCAGGATCTGGCGATATTGTTGGCGGAAGATAACCTAGTCAACCAAAAGGTTGCGCGTCTTATGCTAAAGAAGCTGGGCTACAGAGCAGATCTGGCCTCCAATGGCCGGGAGGTCTTGCAGGCTATTTTAAAAAAGACCTATGATGTAATCCTCATGGACGTGCAGATGCCTGAGATGGACGGCCTGGAGGCCACTCGTGCCATTTTGGATCTCAATTTAAAAAATAGGCCGAAGATCCTGGCCATGACCGCCTATGCGTTAGAAGGGGACAAAGAGAGATGTTTGCTTGCCGGCATGGACGGTTACATCTCCAAGCCGGTGCAGCTTGGGGAGCTGAGAAGTGCCCTGATTTGCCTGAAAAATTTCCCTCTCGGTGATGATAAGACCGACTAAGACCGCTTAATAATCACATCCTCTAAAGGCCTTCTCGGGCTGGGACGCATGGGCTTTGCCATTCCCAGGCTGAAGATAAGCTGGGGGTGGCCGCGGTTGATACGCGCCTTCAGCTCCTCTCGGAGAATGGGCAGACCAATGGGCTGGCTGAAGAAGGATGCTCTTACGTCGTAAACTGTGGCCTGGAGCAGCAGATTTTCCAGGGCGAAGCCGCACATCGTCCAGGTCAGCCTATCATCCTGGTCTGTGGTAAGCACGGCAAGGGTGGAGCAGTCGTGGATGAGGCCCGAGTCCCGGTAGATGACCGGTCGGGATAGGTCGAACTCCTTGAAAGCGGCAGGAAATCCCAAGGACAAGGCATCCGGCACACCAAAGGTATAGAGGGGCATGCCGTCCGGCTCGGTCGTCCAGTTACTGCGCAGCCACTTGCCGAGATTCTGGCGAAACTCCTTCTTGGCCAGTTGAGTCTGATGGGCGCGGGAGACCAGATCCGCCATCTTGTCTTTGGAATCCTTATCGGGCAAGTAGGTGAGATAAAGGCCGGGGAGACTTATGTTCCTCTCGAGTTCCTTTAAAATGAAAGGTTCGATTGTCGCATTTTCATATCGGTCTTTGGTCGTGTGCCTTCTTTGTATCTGAGAGAAGAGACCCTTTTGGCCGTCCACGGGCCTTCGGCCGGGGGAGAGCTGCACCTCGGCCACCAGATCGCTCTCTTGCCCGTCTGGAAAGTAGCTCACGCCCGGAGCAAATCCGAAATGCGCTCCGGCGACGGCCAGGTTGGCGATGGCGCAGCCCACGCTCATGTAGAGGGTGCGGTTGCTTGGATCAACAAAAGGCAAGGCACGGCCTAAATCGGCGAAGACGGAAATGCTGCCGCCATGAATGGCGAACTTCCAGGGCTGGGTGTTGGGGCCGGAGGGGGCTAAAATTGCATAGCGCAAAAGGAACTTGAGCCTCTCCTCCATTGAGCCATCTGCGGGGTAGTCGGACTCTTTAACATCCCATGCTTCATAGTTTTTGCCGGTCAATTGCAATTCCTCTCCAAAAAGTTTCTAAATCACTAAAGCCATTATTAACATATATCTTTTCGCCAGGCATCAAATTCTTTTATTCATGCAGCATATTACACATCAGATATTTGGAGGTGGGCAAGAATTGAAAAGCACGGTTTATTTTTCCGGGGTCAGGGCGAGAAGCTTTCAAGATAACAAGCAAAACAGGATCCTGGGGCTCTTTGATGCCGCAGGCTTGGATGATGTAGTACAAAAAGGCGACCTCACCGCCATCAAGATCCACTTCGGGGAGAGGGGATGCGACTCTTATGTAAATCCGGTCCTGGTCCGGCCCATAGCAGAAAAGATCCTGGCCCTGGGCGCAAAGCCGTTTCTTACTGATACAAATACTCTTTACGGGGGAAGTCGGGCCAATGCCGTCGATCATCTGCAAATTGCAGCTGAGCACGGCTTTGGCCAGGCCGTTGCCGGAGCGCCGGTTGTCATTGCCGATGGCCTGCAAGGCGACAATTTCCGGGAGGTTACAATCGATAGGAAACATTTTCGTCGCGTCAAGATCGCCGGAGAGATCGCCTCTGCCAATAGCATGATCGTGGTATCTCACTTCAAGGCCCACCTTCCTGCTGGCTTTGGGGGCGCTATAAAGAATCTGGGCATGGGCTGCGCACCCGCTTTGGGAAAGGCGGAGCAGCATTCGGCCAAGCCTATATTCAACGCGAAGCTATGCAGCGGCTGCAGGGCCTGCATGGACGGCTGCCCCAAGCGTGCCATAACTGTGGAAAAGAGGATCTCCGACGTCGACTACAATCTATGCACAGGCTGCGGCAAGTGCCTGCGCGTTTGTCCGACTCACGCTCTGGACTTCGACTGGTTTGTAGAGGTGCCGCCCTTCATGGAGAGGATGGCTGAGTATGCCTATGGAGCGATAAAGGGAAAGGAAAGCAGGGTCGGGTTCTTCAACTTCCTGCTCAATATTACCCCGGACTGCGACTGCGTGCCCTGGAGCGATGCGCCATTCGTGCAGGATATCGGCATCTTGGCCTCGAAGGACCCGGTGGCCATAGATCAGGCCAGCTACGATTTGGTAAACAGGCAGATGGGCCTGGCAAACACGCTTCTGCAAAAGAATCATGAGCCTGGGGCGGATAAGTTCCTGGGCGTCTGGGAGAGCACGCTTGGAAATATCCAGGTGGATTACGGGGGGACGATTGGTCTAGGAAATAAAGAGTACCGGCTGATTGAGATTTGAATACTCCTATAAAATAAATAACGCGGAGGAATATTAGCATGAAAGTTGTGGCATTTAACGGCAGCCCTCATAAGAATGGCAATACTGCCACTTTGCTTGCCGTTGTTCTCAAAGAGCTAGAGAGCATGGGCATAGATACGGAGCTGGTGCATTTGAAAGGCCCCCTTTCCGGCTGCATCGCCTGCAACAAGTGCCATGAGAAAAAGGACGGGCGCTGTGCTCTGGATAAGGATCTGGTAAACAAATGCATCGAGAAAATGAGCAGGGCGGACGGGATCATTCTGGGTTCTCCCACCTACTTCGCCGATCTCACGCCGGAGCTAAAAGCCCTAATCGATCGGTCCGGATTTGTGGGAAAGGCCAACGGGGATATGTTCAAGCGTAAGGTGGGCGCCGCGGTGGTGGCCGTGCGCCGGGCGGGAGCCATTCACGTCTTCGACTCCATAAATCACTTCTTCCTCATCAATCAGATGATTATAGCCGGCTCGAGCTACTGGAATATCGGCCTGGGCCTGGCGGAAAAGGATGTGGAAAAGGATGCGGAGGGAATACAGATCATGAGGACTTTGGGGCAGAACATGGGCTGGCTGATGAAGAAGATCATGGAATAGAGCTGATATCCGATCAACCGGCAGAAAGGGCTGTGCAGTGGTGAGACGCAAGGACCGACAAAAAAGGCTTGTTTCTCACTCTTACGCGGGCCTACTCCAGCCACTCGTAGCCGGGGCTTTTGATCTTATTGAAATTGCGGATGAGTTCTGCGGCATCCTTTCGGCTGAAGTTTGCTTCCATCATCCGGGAACAGACAAAGCGCAGGGCAATTTTCTGCATTTTAATCTCTGTGCTGTCATCCGGTTTAGATGCCAGCCCGAAGGCCTCAAAGAGATGCTCCTTCTCGTTTAGATGGGCACTTTTGCCCCATTTGCCGAACATCTCTGCGGCGTGATCCAGAAGATCCTGGTCAAACGTCTCCGGGAATATTATGCCTTCGAACTGCTGCAAGAATTCGTCTTTTCTCAAAATGATCGACCCCTCTTCATCAAATAATCCGATGGGATTTATCTCTTTCCTACAAATCGTGAATGAAATAAAATCGCATGAGCAAGAACGCCAAGAGTAACAACATATGCGTCCTTAAATGCCATAAAATCAAAAAATATTAATAAAAAAAAAATTAAACGTATACGGCAGTTCCCGCCTCCACGTTAATAATCTTTAGAACGCCCCTTTGGAAATACATGCTCTTAGGATAATTGAATTGACCATCGTATACCCTTATGTTGTGGTTTTGGTTGCCTCTTACATTGAAGCTGAATTTCCCATCCGGGGCATCGCCGCCGGTGCCTTCCGTGCCGATTAAGACCTCATCTAAAAAGACCTGATATCCCCTCATTCCCTGGGACTGAATGGTAACCGGAGTGTCTCCGACAACTACCGTCTGTGTTGGATAAGATGTGCCGTATGTCTGGTACTGGGTCGATGTGCCTGCGGTTGTCTGGAACAGGCCGCTTGTAGTGGTCTGACCTGCATTGGGCTGATTGTAGGCAGGCGGCATATAGTTGGTGGACTGCATTTGGCCTGCGGTCGTGGTCTGCTGAGCCGGTGGTGCCTGGCTGATCACATCTACAATGATTGAGTTGCTAGGCTGATTGCTCTGCACAAAGAGCAGAACGTGCCTGCCCACTTTATCCGCCATGAAATTCAGGCTGTTGTAGCCGGTGTAGAAATTTACCCGCTTGCTGGTTGTATTCAGAGCATCCGTCTGAACGATTTCGTAGTAATCGGCCTGTCCGCCTGCCGGGGCAAAGGCGATGAACTGCATGCCTGTTCCTGCAGGAACTATGGCGTACGCGGACCAATCCTGACCCTTCTGAATCCACAGCTCATTGCCTCTTGCTGTGGCTATGGTCGACTGGTACTGGGTGTATGTGACCTCTCGACCGCTGCCGAAATAGATTCTGGAGGGCATCTTATGTGTGACATCAATTTTCACCGGGTTAAAGCCGATCACGGGCACGCTGGTATTGATGTAGAACTCGGACAAGAAGGAAGAAGCACTGCTGGTGTTCTCGAACTCCGGGCCAAACCACGGGCTGCTCAATTCTGCGCCCATGCCGTTGATGCCGAACAGGCTGTTCACATAGTCTTCGCTAAAAGCTCCACCGGTCACATCAATGGACTGCTGCAGGGAAAAGCCCTGTTCTCCTACAGCACCTGCTGCTCCTGCCCCCAAAATCATGGCCAGAAGACATAAGCATAAGCAATTAAATCTCAATTATAACACCTCACGGGTTGCTGCTTTGGTGATATATTATTTAGCTTTAAGTATCTCCTGAGTCTCATCTGAACCTCATGGAAAGCTGGCTTAATCCATGGGATCAGGTTAACTGCGGTCGCTAGAGTCCGCTACTTGGCGCAAAAAAGGGTCGCGGGGAATTTTGGGCATAAAGTTGGCGATCCAGGTGAAAAGGCGGCGCGCCCGCATAGAAAGCTGCGTTGGCATTAAGATTCAAAAAAATTGTAACAATGACCTCTTTTAGTAAGTTGCCTCCAGGCTCCATTTGTTCAGCTTGCCTGTATCTCTGCTTGTCAAATCCCTGATCCTGAGGATCCATTTGCCCTTCATGGATTGACCTAGAAGGGCGACTAAAGAAGCCTTTGATTTGGAATCATAACTCTTCAGCAGATTCTTCTTGCCAATGCCGGTGCGATTGTGCAGAATGGCTCTTTTGCCGCCTGGAGATATGAGTTCTACTCTCAGGTTGGAGATGTTGTTGTGGCTTATGTCCACTTCCACCACCAGCCTCTTCACCTTGCCCTCCTGATCGAGCAAAATAGCATTGACAAGGCCCGAAGGACTATTGTCCGGGATTATCTCGCCGGATAGCGTTGATCCTTTGGCCACATGATCTGTCTTTTCTTGCCCCATCACAAATGTTATTACACGGCCCGGCTCTCCGATATTTGATATCATCAAGCCCGAATCCGAGCCGTCCCATAAAACAGAAGTGGGCCTTGTATCGTGGCTGAGGGCAATTCCCACCATTCGACCGAAGAGATCCTTTTCGTCACCCATGCTGCGGTTGGTTTCCAGATCTAAGCTGCCGTCCGCTTGCAAGAGCCCACACTGGTAATGCTTGGACGCAGATCCTCCCTGCCATTCATTTGAGCCTAAAGTGTCGCAGTGGTAGACGGCCAGGCCGCCGGCGGGAATGGATGCATCAAGATCTATCCCGGAGCGGTTCTCCACCATGAAGTACTCATTTATCTTGCCCGTTTCATAAATCATGGCTGTGCCGTAATCCCCATGATCTGCCTGATACTGGCCGGGCTGGTTGAGGCGAACCTTTTTATCGCACCATCCCACCAGGTTTCGGAGGAAGGCGCATACCGGTGCAGGTGTTCTTCCATCATCGTTATGATTTCCGGCACTCATGAGGCAGAAGTAGCCAAGGCCAGCACTCTTCTCGAAGTCACCGTCTCGATTGCCGTAATCGTAGAGGTCCGGCCAGCGGCAGAGCATGTGGCCGCTCTCATGGCAAAAGGTTCCAATCGAGAGGTCTTCCTTGCTTCTGCCCATGCTGGAGAGCATATAAAAATAGGTCTTCATGTTTTTATACTGAAGGTCTATGAAGTAGTTGTGTGGCCACAGCTCTCCCAAATATTGAGTCTGGCCAGCGTAAAGAAAGCTCATGGCATCGACTGTTCCCACTCCTCGCGAGTCAAACTTCTCCAGCGCGAGACCGCCTTTGACGGCCAGGTCGAGGGCCTCCTTGACGAGCAGGTTTTCCGTGTAGTATTGACGATTGTGGCTCAAGGTTATGGGCCCCACTACCTCGTTGGTGTAGTCCAGCTTGCCGCTGGACATGAGACGGAAATACTCTCTCACAGAGCAGAAGTTGCCGTTCTCATGGTAGCCCTGGCCATTGAGCAGGGCGTCAACATCCGCGGCGGTGACGGAGCTCTTCACATCTGTGAACTGGACCAGCACCGTCAGGCCTTTGATCTCGCCCTCGGAAACCCGTCTTCCTTCTAAAAGTCCCTTCTCCGGTCCGAAGGTCCGAAGATTAAGGCTGGGCTTGAAGGCGGATGGGCGGGGATTCATCTTGACATATCTCGATTCAAACTTGCGGTTTCTCACCTCTTCTGATTCTTTGAAGTGGCGGCGGACACCATCGGGCGGACTTTGGGAAGCGTCTATCCCACTGGAGACGTACTCGCCCGAGATCAGGAAGGCATAGCAGTACAGTCCATGGTCCTGATCGTAGACCACGGAATAGCCGTCCATATTCTCATACCGGGAATAAAACTCATCGCCGTAGACTCGAAGCTGCACTTCAGGGCCCTTCTCTTGGGGAAAGGTTAGAAACTCTCCAAATATCGAACTCATGGCAGATCAACCTCGCGGGTGCGCGCCGCAATGCGGTGCTCAGGTCAACTTGTTATCTGCTGACTATTTAATTATTTTCTCTTGCAAAAAAATTTTTGATGGATGCTTACTTGCGCCCTATACCCTTCTCCATGGCCTCTTTCGACAACCTGATGGCACACAGCTCTGAGCACATGGTGCAGGTGTCTGTCTCCACGCCCCGCCGGTGACGGATCTGCTTCGCCCTCGCCGGATTTATGGCCGCCTGAAACTGCCCTTCCCAGTTCAGCTCGGCGCGGGCGCGGGCCATCTGCAGATCCCAAGCCCGAGCCTTCTCCCGCACGCCGGGACGGGTGAGGTCCGCGGCATGGGCCGCCACCCTTGTCACGTAGGTGCCCTCGATCACATCCTCAATGGTAGGCAGGTCAAGGTGCTCGGAGGGCGTGGTGGCGCAGAGGAAGTCCGCTCCCGCCATGCCTGCAATCACTCCGCCCATGGCGGCGGTGATGTGGTCATAGCCCGGCGCAATGTCTGTGACCAGCGGGCCCAGCAAATAGAGGGGCGCGCCGTCCGTCAGATGCTTCATGGCCTTGACGCTGGTTTCGATCTCATCGGCGGGCACATGCCCCGGCCCCTCCACCATGGCCTGCACACCTTCCGCGCGCGCTCTCTTCACCAGCTCGCCCAGCATGATGAACTCCATGTACTTAGCGCGATCCGAGGCATCCTCAATGCAGCCTGGCCGAAGGCCGTCGCCCAATGAGAGTGTCAGATCATACTCTTTGGCGATCTCCAGGAGATAGTCGTACTCAGTGTAGTAGGGATTGTCCTCGCCCGTCTCGCTGATGTACTTCATGGTCAGAGAACCGCCGCGGCTCACTACATTCATGATGCGCGGATCGTTAGCCAGCCGCTCTAGAGAATTCTTGTTGACACCAACATGCACTGTGACGAAGTCTACGCCGTCTTTGGCATGTTTTTCCAGGGCATTGAAAAATCCTTGCGACGTAAGATCTTTCTTGACTGCCGCATTGTAGAGGGGAACGCTGCCCACGGGAATGCGGACTGCATCCAAAATCATCCTCCGCACGGCGTCCAGATCCCCGCCCGTGGACAGGTCCATCACTGCGTCTGCGCCCGCGGCCACGGCTGCCAGGGCCTTTTCCACTTCGCTATTCGGAGAGTCCAGGTTTTGCGATGTGCCCACATTCACATTCACCTTGGTGGACAGGAACTCGCCTATGCCAGTGGGCTGCAGCTTTTCGCGGCGGATGTTTCTGGGTATGACGACCCGTCCTGCTGCCACCAGAGCAGCCAGCTTTGCCGGCTCTATTCCCTCGCGCTTGGCCACGGCCTCTATCTCAGGGGGCACGCGTCCTTTGCTTGCCTCTTGCATCAGAGTCATTTGATACCAACTAATATATTGTAAGACTAAGTTGTTTATCTCATGGTTGAAGTGCATAAGGTTAGCGGTGCGGCCTTTGATGGCAATGTCTACCTGATCCTGGACAAAAAGCCCATTTTGGTAGATGCAGGCATGATGGCCGGCCCGACCCTCAAGAATATCACGAAATTAATCGATCCCACAAAGATCGAGATGATCGTACTCACTCACTGTCACCACGACCACGCCGGCGCGGCTCCGGCGCTCAAGGAGGCGACGGGCGCAAGGCTCCTCTTAAGCGAGAAGGAGGTGGGCGCGGTGGGCGATGACCTGGCATCCGTCGCTTATCTATTCGGCCAGCAGGCTCCTGTTTATGAGGTGGACGAGACGCTCAAGGAGGGCATGGTTCTGGATATAGGCGAATGGAAGCTAAAGGTCATGGAAACGCCCGGCCACTCCCTGGGCAGCCTCTGCCTCTATGAGGAGAATGAAAAGGTGCTCTTCTCCGGAGACACCGTATTTCCGGACGGGAACATCGGCAGGACTGATATGTACGGAGGCGACACGCCTGAGCTTGTCAAGTCCATTGAGCGGCTGACCAAATTGGATGTACAAACCATGTATCCAGGACACATGGAGATCACATCTCGCGACGTCAACCGCCAGATACAGATGAGCCTGAGGTTCGCGAAGAGCATTTAGCGGAAGGTCACGCTTGCGCAACCGCTTCCGCTACTCTTTTTCTAGCCAGATCATCATTCATCTCGAATATTCCATTCGCTTCCTGCTTCAGCAGGTTCTGTGAGTCATTTGGATATTTATAATTTGGATATTTAAAACGGCCATAGGAAAAAATCAATTCAGGCCGCTTTGCCTGAATTGAAGCCCTCCGTTGTCAGGTCCAAGTTCTCGCCAAATGCCTCTTCATTGAGTTTCTTCTGCTCATCGCTCACCTCGACAGAATCGGATCCAAGGTCGCCGACTATCGGGCTGCCCGTGATGAGTGTTGCATGATCCGCCCTGAACCCACCGCCATCGCCAGCATAATAGCTGAGGCCTACCTTTCCATAGCTCAGTGGGACGTCCCCTTTACGGAAGACCAGATTGTCGTTGATAAAGAAGCGTATCTGGTTTATGTTAAGCTCTATCTTCAGGGTATTCCAGGCGTCTCCCTTATTGATGGCAGGAGAGTCCGTCCATGGCTGGACCCAGTCCCATGTGCCAGAGCCAGTCGATCTCCAGATGCTGTACTTTCCATTGCGGGAATACTGGAAGTAGTATGCAGTATCCCATATATTTACATGGCTTGCGGAGAGGTTGTCGCAGAGCGCTGAAGGATTGCCTTTGACTACGATTGCATTCGGATTGCTCCCGTCGTTTGTATTTAAGCTGCCCGCATCGCCTCCCCGGAATATCCTGGCCTCGTATGTGAGATTGGTGAAGATCGCATTGTAGTAAATGCTCGGCCAGCCATTGAACCTGTCATCGGAGTAAAGGCCTCCGCTTCCAACAGACCAGCTGCCATTGGCTACGATCCATTTGTCTGGGAGGACACTGCTCGTGAAGCTCTCATTAAAAGCCGTGGCTATATTCAGGTGCTTTCTCAAGAACTCGTCCCAATGAGAATCTCTGGCAAGCCTTGTATTCTCATATGATAGAAGATAGTATATTGACGATTCAGGCAGGTAGATGCTTATTCCGTGAGAATTGAGATAGTCATTTCCATGGGACTCCGAGATCACTGTGGCGCTCACATTATCCATCAGATTCTGAGCAGCCGTCCTGACCATCGTATCTGGAACATATAGCTTGATCAGCCTTGCGAAGTCATACAGGTCCACAGAACTTTGCGACATATAGTGATCTGCCTCAATGAATGCCTGATGTATGTGGGCGTGCTCACCGGGCTCGACATTGATCAGAGCGATCGATAAGTCATCTAATGCCCTGACCATGCCAGGGATTGCAGAATCTCCGGCTGCAGAAATCGTAGCCCACGATCTGCTATGATCAGTTCCGGGCAGGTAGAATATTGCATAGTTTTGAACTATCGATCTTCCCAGACCCTCGGCCGTCATGCCGGGCTTGGATACCAGGTCATTCAATATGGCATCATAAGGATTTCCATACTCGGGCACACCCTCCTCAGATCCGACGTGTACCTGGGCGCTCGGATTGTCCTGGTAAATGACCTCAGCCATCTGCATGAAGCAGGCATCGTAGTTAACAAGACTCACTGGAGATGCAGCCAGGGCAGCGCCTACATCCTGCATCGTAAGGACAGTCTTGTTCGTTTCATCAATGCAGACTCCCTTTACATCTAAGCTGTCGCCTGATCTGGTATCATCACTCCAGGGTATCATTCTCACGTAGTGCTTCCAGCCGACCCCGTGGTTCCAGATGACAAGACAGTAGTTACTCGCCGGATAGTTAGCTCGGGTCCAGTTAATGAAGTTGCCGAGAGTCATTGGGCTGCCCATGTCCGGCTCTCCTATGTCCATCACCGCATTCTCAGGAGTTGGGGTCATGCCCTTGGTTATGTAGAACCTCTTGCCTGTGATCCAGTCGCCGTAACTGTTGTCATAGCCTGGTATCCTGTCAAATTGAACTACTATGTTGACATCGCTGCTAGAGCCCACCTTAGCCATCTCAAGAATGTTGTATATTGCAAACTCCTCCAGGTTGTTGTCGCCGTCCATGTATACCATGAATGACCATTTCTTTGAGGTGGTTATGCCAAACTTCATGCTGCGAGACATGGGCCCGTCTCTTGCTCGGTTGCCGGCCAAGACCCTCCAAGTGTATGTGCCCACATCAAGCGTCTTTTTGGGCGTTGCGGAGCATATGGACCCAGATTTTACATCCGATTCATTAAACCACTGCTTGATTAGATTGCGTCTGGAGGGACTATCTACAATGAGGAGGTACCTATCAGCACCGGCAACTGCCCACCATGTGTACGTGGGATTGCTATTGCTAATTGTCCCTTTGGGCGATATGAGCGACGGCTTGCTGGGCGGTGTCAGAGGAACGACCGAGAAGCGCATACAGTTTGACCACTGCCCTACCCCTTCATCGCCCCTCGTCTGGACCTTCCAGGAGTAGGTGCCCTTGTCAAGCACCTTTGAAGGCATGGCTGAGCATATGGATCCTGCCGTCACTTCAGATGCCAGGTACCAGTGGTCAAAGACGTGGGATCCAGCCCTGTCTATCCACAGATGATAAGATATGCTACCATCTACAGGGCTCCAGACGAAGGATGCTGTGCCGGTCTTTGTTGTGCCCTTAGGAGATATCAATGTGGCCTTTCCCGGGATCTCAGATGGATCGGCCCGGACCTTTTTCGCGTTGTTATCGAGAGAGGTAGCATTGAGCTCTTCAGGCTCTGCCAGGGCAGGAGATACAGGAAGTGCTGTGTTATTCGAACAACTACTGTTTTGCCATTGGATTGCATCCAGCACAAAGCTGGCGTTCTCTGTCAGATCACTGCTCTGCCCAGCTAAGGCCAGGTCAAGCCCTGAGCAGAGGCACAGCAGGCATATTGTATAAAATGCCAAATATTGTCCCATATATCTATATCCCGGGCATATCCCTGAGTGCTCATCATTTCCATACATCCTTGGTACCTACTGGATGTGATGCTATGGACCACACCCCAGTTTCATTTTTATTGCTATAATTAACACATTAGTTATATATAGATTATGTATCGGGCATGTTAGGAAAAAGAAAAGTCTGCCAGATATTACTATTGATATGCTGCAAAGCAGCATATCGAAGAATAAACGCAATATATGACGGGAATAAGCCACATGATAAAAATAAATGCCGTCTTGGGGTGAATTGAGCAAGCTTTGAAGGTCCACTTTCATAAGATCTAAAATATGTTTAAATTTATTAAGAAAATCATAAAAATAAAGCTATTCGTGATTGGATTGCTGGCACTATTGTGGTTCATGAAGAAAAAATGCGATCGCGACGGTGGTGAGGAGGAATAGTCGGCTATTTTGCGATAGATTTTTGCCAAAGAGTGCCGCGAATGGGTCTATGCATTCGGCTCAATGCGCAAGAGCGCTCTTGATCAAGGAGCAATCCCGTTTGGGATCGGATCGAAACGCGATCATAATATTATTTCGCGAAACCTCTTTTGCCTGGCACTTCGGGGTGATGCAGTCAGTTTATATCCATGTACCCCTCAATTAAGGAGACTTGAATCAGGCAGAAGTTCACAAAACACTGTTAGCAAGCATAACTGACCGTAAGAAGAGTCGAAGAGTGTGCCGTGAAAATGAAGTCAAAACAATCCCTCGTGATGGAACTGGAAGCATTGTCTATGATCGAAAAAAATGATCTGAAGAATCGGCTATCGCAAGCCATATTCGAGACCTACGCCCGCCAGGATGTAGTCCTCGTGCGCGGCAATAAAGCCAGTGTCTGGGACTCGGAGGGAAAGGAGTATCTGGACTTTGTGGCAGGCATCGCCGTGAACAACGTGGGCCACTGCCACCCGGCCGTAGCCCGGGCCATAGCCAGGCAGGCGGAAACGCTAATCCACACCTCCAACCTCTACTACACGGAAAATCAGGTGCTTTTGGCGGAGGAGCTGAAGGCCCTCACGGGCATGAAGAGGGCGTACTTCTGCAACTCCGGCGCCGAGAGCGTGGAGGCGGCTTTAAAGCTGACCCGCCGAGCCACAGGCAAATCGAAGATCGTAGCAGCCGAGCGCGCCTTTCACGGCCGCACCCTGGGCGCTTTGGGCACCACCTACAAATCCATCTACCGCGAGCCTTTCCGGCCTTTGAATGAGGCGACATTCGTTCCTTACAACGATATAGAGGCCCTCAAAGCCGCTGTGACAAACGAGACTGGTGCCGTCATCTTGGAGCCGGTGCAGGGAGAAGCCGGTGTCTATGTGGCTGACGCGAAATACCTGCGTGCGGCACGCCAGATTTGCGACGATAAGGGCGCACTGCTTATCTTCGACGAGGTGCAGACCGGCTTTGGGCGTACAGGAAAGTGGTTTGGCAAAGATCACTTCGGCGTTATGCCGGATATGATCACCCTGGCCAAAGCCATGGCCGGCGGCCTGCCCATCGGTGCCATGCTGGCCGCTGGCCCAGCCGCGGAAGCTTTCCAGAAGGGTGACCACGGCTCAACCTTTGCCGGAGGCCCCCTCATCTGTGCCGCAGCTCTCGCCACCATCCAGGTGATAAAAGATGAGAAGCTGGTGCAAAGGTCTGAGGAGATGGGCGCATACCTTAAGAGTCAACTGAAAAAGCTCGCGCCCAGGGAGATACGCGGCCTGGGATTGATGGTCGGCCTGGATCTCGATGCTGACTGCAAGCTGCTGGTGGAGAAGGCTCTGCAAAAAGGAGTGCTGATCAACAGCACAGGCGAGCACACCCTCCGCTTCATCCCGCCCCTGGTAGTCGGAAAAGCTGAGATCGATAAAGTGGTGAGCGTGATTGGAGAGTCACTCTGATTCCTGGCGGCAAGCCAAGCTCCGCCCGGTATTGAGGCAGCTCAAGCCCTACGTAGCCGGCAAGGGCTTTGGCGAGATCTCTCGCAAATATGGCCTGAAACCGGAAACGATTGTGAAGCTGGGCAGCAACGAGAATCCCTATGGTCCCAGCCCGAAGGTGGCGCAGGCTTTAGCCAGCATCTCTCCCGAGAGATACCCGGAGCCCGAGGAGCTGATCGCTGGCATCGCCGCCTATACCGGTTTTCCCGAAGAGATGATAATAATCGGAGCGGGCATGGACGGTGTTATGGACACCCTGACCCGCCTCTTTTTGGAAAAGGGCGATCGGACTTTCATTCCCACTCCTACCTTCAGCTACTACGAGATATTGACAATTACAGCCGGAGCCATCCCCAACCTTGCGCCTCGCGGGCCGCAGTTTGAGATAGCAAGCCGTGTGCCGACGGACACAAAGATGGCCTTTCTCTGCTCACCCAACAATCCCACCGGCAATGTGGCGAGCGAGGAGGAGATTGCCGCTCTGCTGGAGAGCACGAACAGCATTGTGTTCCTGGACGAGGCTTATGTGGAATTCGCCGACAAGAGTCTCATCCGACTGGTGGAGCGGTACGACAACCTGATCGTAGGACGCACCCTGTCCAAAGCCTTCGGCCTGGCCGGCATGCGCCTGGGCTATGCCGTAGCGCCCCGGTGGATAGCCGATCAATATAGAAGAGCTGCGCCTCCTTTCTATGGCATCAGCTGCGCAACGGTTGCCGCAGGCGTGGCGGCGCTGTCCGATCTGCCCTTCATGCGACTGTCCGTGAAAAAGATAATATCTGAGCGGCAGCGGCTGCAAATGGTGGTAAAGGCATACCCATCCCAGGCCAACTTCCTTTACCTGGAGACGCAGCAAGAATCTCGTGAATTTGTGGAGAGATTTATGGCCAGAGGCATCATCATTCGCGACTGCCGCTCCTTTTGGGGGGCAGGCGAGCATCATGCACGGGTGACCGTGGGAACACCGTCGGAGAACGACCGCTTCCTTTCTGCTTTCCAGGAAATATGCAAATAGCACTGACCGGCACTCCCGGCACGGGAAAGACTACCATTGCCGGGCTCTTGCCCTACCGGGTCATCGATATAAATGCCCTGGTGAAAGGGGGCATGAATTTCGGCAAAGATCCGGAAAGGGGCTGCCTGGAGGCGGATATGGATGCGCTTGCTAACTATCTGGCAAAGCTGGACCCAGATGAAACCCTTATCCTGGAAGGCCATTTCTCCCATCACTTCGTAGATATGGCCATAGTTTTGCGGCTGGCTCCTTCCCTACTCAGGTCGCGGCTGGTGGCGCGAGGCTACTCTGCCTCAAAAATAAAAGAAAACCTGGAGGCAGAAGCACTGGATGTTATTCTGGTCGAGGCGGTGGAGCTATGCGGCCAGGTTGATGAGATTGATACCACAGGGAAGAGCCCTCTACAGGTGGCGGAAATCGTAGAGGAAATAGTCAGGGGTGATCTGCGTCTTCCTCCCGGCCAGGTGGACTGGCTGAATGAATTTTTTGGCTGAGATCTCTAGCCCGGAGCGGAACTGGTTTTGATCTGGGCCAGCAGTTCCTCTGATGGATGCATCATCTTATTTTGGTCGCACACATTCAGGAGATGGCCTATGCGTCCGGCTGCCTTTTCCAGAAAGTTGAGGCTATTGGCATCAGCACATGCAACGACCACTGCTCCATTTGCCTTGCCTTCACAAATTATGGGCGCCGACATCCAGCTATGTTGTGAGCCCTCCTCACATTTATGGACACGAGGCAGGACTAGAAGAAGGCCTAATTCCACTCCGTTGATAAATTCGATCAGCTCCTCCACCGATCCGTGCAGTGCCCGCAGCACCAGGCCGCTCTCTTCCTGGAGAAATACTCCTCCTACCTGTGCACCACTCATGCCTGTTATGAGATGGTCCAGGGCACGGGTCAGCTTCTTATCCATATCCTCCGATGATGGCAAACAGGTCTGCATTATTCCGTCGATGGCTGCAAGTTCCCGGTTTGCTTGCATTATTCCAATCTCCAGCTCTTTTCTTGCCGTTATGTCCAGGAGATTGCCCAGGATTGCTCTCTTGCCTTCGTACTCAATGGGAATTGTCCTAAACTCAATCCAGCGATAGGTTCCGTCTTTGCGCTGCACCTTAGACTCATAAACGGGTATATCGGACTGCAAGTCGCGCTGCAGGCGGCTCACGCACTGCATATCATCGGGCTTCACGAGCTGCCAGAAGGGCAGGCCAAGCAAGCTCTGTGCAGAGCAGCCGAATATCTCGCCCAGCTTTGGATTGACAAGCCGGAAGCCTCCATCCTGCAAAATGTAAATGCCTGCCAGGGCGTTCTCGACAATATTTCTGTGGATTCTCTCCGATCGCTCGATCTGGCCGCGCATCTCTCTCTCGTTACCCTTGAATCTGGCCTCTTGAATAAGGTTCTCGAAGACATAAGGAAGGCTCTTGAAGCTTTCCAGGCTCTTGACCACATATTTGGTAGCCCTGTTCTCAAAGGCCACCACTGCCATCTCTGTAGTGCCGTGGCCGGAAACCATGACCACGGGAATGTCCGGATCAAGCTTTCTGATCCTCACCAGGACATCCAGACCCCCAATGCCGGGCAAGACCAGGTCCACTGAGATCAGGTCATAGGCGGTGGCGGCGATCATCCTCAGCCCCTCTTCGCCTGAGGCGGCAAAGTCTAAGAAGAATTCATCATGCCTTCTAAAGCCCATTCTAATCAGTTCGGCATGTTCTGGATCATCTTCGATAATGAGTATGCGAAATCCTGCCATGAGAATCCTTCCCTGCTCAAAATAAGGATGATAGATTTGCATATTTCTATCTTTCTACCAACCGCCATAGATTTAATAGCCTGCAAATGCATAAAGCAGAAAGGATGAAACTATGCATTGCCCTCTTTCTCTTGCTTCTCGTCGCTTCCTGCCAGGCCAAGACACTGATTGTCGATCCGGGTGAATCAGGAGATGCTAAGACGCTTTTGGCCGCCATCTTCCTGGCCGGCAATGGAGATACGATTCAAATCCAGCCGGGAAATTATGCCGGAGCTATTGTGGACAAAAGCGTGAACATCTCCGGCAGTGGTTTTGTAATTGTAGACGGATCATTAGCCGTAACTGCGCCCGGCTGCAGGGTATCCGACATCACTATAAAGGCCCGAGGAAAAGATGCTGGCGTCAGCTTCGCCTCCCAAGACAATCAACTCGTGCGCTGCACCGTGGCCGGTATCGCGACGGCCGTCAAAGTGACCGGTATGAATAATTCCATCAGGGATTGCCGGATCGATTCGCCTCAGGGTGTGGAGATATTCGGAGCGAAAAATGAGGTTCTACAGAGCGCCATATCGGGCAGCACGGCCATTAGAATCAATGGCACATGGGGTGGCATGATTTCCGGCTGCCAAATCTCAGCTTTGCAGGGGGTGTTGATTGAAGACTCCAAAGGAAACACCGTTGACAATAACACATTTTCTGGAAACGGATTTGGAGTGGTGCTTACCAGATCCCATGACAACGATGTTTCCCATAATAACCTGTCCCGTGGCTATGTGAGCGGTCTTGATGTTGTAGATTCCAGCCGCAATAATCTGACGAATAACTACATAACGGGCGGTAAAGTCGGCATAAGCTTGAGGGGATCGCAAAACTGCAACGTCACCGGCAACATCTGTGTGAAGAACGAGCGGACAGGAATATTTGCCGAAGGAGCCTCTCAAAATCTCCTGGTGAGCAATAATCTTTCCGAGAACGGCAACGGCATCCTACTTCAGGGATCATTGGAAAACTCTCTTATCTCCAATCAAGCATACCGGAATGTCTATGGGATATCTTTGCGCGGCTGCGCGGAAAATGTGCTGAGGGAGAACGTTTTCAAGGAAAACTCTTACAATCTGCGCGTTGATTCCGGCCAGGGACGATCGGGTTCATCAAATTACGATTTCTTTGTGCAGGATATCGACCAGAGCAATCTTGCGGACAATAAGCCGATCTGCTATCTGGTAGGGAAAGCCGATCTCATGGTGCCAACGGACTGCGGATTTTTGGGGCTTGTATCCTGCAAAAACATTAGTGCCGCCAACTTAAGCCTAAAAAACAGCAGCATGGGCGTGTTGCTGGTCAATTCCACCAACTGCAATATCCAAAACAGCAGCATCTCATGGGCTGAAACGGGTTTTCTCCTTCTGGATAGCCAGGTCTGCACCATATTCCGTAGCCAGGCTAGAGATTGCAAGATTGGCTTTGCGGCAGACGGATCATCCGGTTGCCAGTTTGCCTACGACCAGGCCCGCAATTGCTCTGCCGAGGGCTTTCGCGCTGATAACGCACAGGGCCTGAGCCTATTGGAGTGCGAAATACAGTTCTGCCAAAGTGGTATAGCTCTTCATGAATCCCGGCTATGCAGGATTCAAAACAGTAGCACCGGCAAGAACCAGGAGGAAGGGGTGCTTCTCAGCAAATCCCATAATTGCTCTCTTATCGGAAATGAAGCATTTTCCAATGATCGAGGCATATCCCTTGCGGGCAGCAACTCCTGTTTCCTGCAGGCAAATAATGCCAGCGAGAACAATATAGACGGCTTCTCACTGCAGCAGCTATTTTCTGCTGATGTCGGAAACAACATCGCCCTAAGAAACGGCCAGGGAATCTATGTTCAGTCCTCTCGCCTTTTGAACCTGACTGGAAATATCCTGGGTGAAAATAGCCGTTTCGGCCTGCGCATGAGCAATTCAAAGGACGGCAACATCACCGAGAATAACATCTATGATAATCGGATCGCGGGCGCCAATCTAGTGGACTGCGCTGGATTTTTGCTCTACCACAACATCTTCGGGAAAAATGGCATCCAGAATGCTGCGGATAACGGGCAAAACCAGTGGGACGGCGGGCCTGCAGCCGGCGGCAACTATTGGAGCGACCATCCGGTCTTCGGCAATCCTGCAGATGCGCCGCGTCAAATTCCCGGTGGCAGATCAGATCGCTATCCTTTCCAGGACCCGGGGGGGTGGCTCTGATGGATCAAAAGGATCTTGATCTCCTCAAGATCGCCCAAGACGGAGTGCTTTTTACATCGCGGCCCTACCAGGTCTTGGGAGATCTGGTGGGCATATCCGAGCAGGAGGTTATAGTCCGCCTCTGTGCCCTGCAAGAGGCGGGCATAATTCGTCGCTTTGCCGCCACCATTGGTCACAGGGCTTTGGGAATTGTGGCCAATGCCATGATTGCCTGGAAGGCGGCTCCCGAAGATGTGGAAAGGGCAGGCGTGCTATTTGCCTCTGTCGATGAGGTCACCCATTGCTACGAGAGGGCGATTGCCGAGGATTGGCCTTATAATCTTTACACCATGGTACACTCAAAAGGGCGGGATGACTGCCTAATGATCGCAGATCAGCTATCGCAAAGATCAGGCATAAGTGATTACAGGGTGCTATTTAGCGATTTTGAGTACAAAAAGACCAGTGCCAGGATTTAGTAGAGGCAATATGGCCGAACAAAGAGATATCAAATCAAGAAGGTCGCATTTGCCACTTTTTCTGGACCTCACGTCCAGGCTTGTGGTGATTTTTGGTGGGGGAGCGGTTGGCGAGCGCAAAGCCAGGCTGTTTTCCCAATATGGGCCTGTGAGTGTTTTGTCCCGTGATTTCTCCCCTGGGCTCTTGGATCTGGCGGCGGACCCGCAAAGGAAGATTGAACTGGTGGAGTGCGATCTATCCTGTAGTTTCAGCAAATATCTGCAAGGTGCATTCATCGCAATACCTGCCACCAGCGACTCAAAATTAAATCGCGCCATAGAAGAGTTCGCTATGGCCCAGGGAATTCTCGTGAACAAGGTGGAGGGCGTCGGTGATGTGGTGGTTCCATCTATTCTGCAAAGGGGCTCCATTGCCATTGCCATCTCTACGGAAAGCCCGGGCCTTACCAAGTACCTTCGCCTTCGCCTGGAAGAGGAGCTGACGGATAGCTATTCGGACATGGCCCGGCTGCTCTCTCAGATAAGGGTGGAGAACAAAGAGCATGTGCCCCTGCAGAAGGATCGCGCCCGCATAATCTGGGAGATACTAAAGGACGATGAGGTTTGGAGGCTTCTAGAAGTCTCCTATGAAAAAGCCTATATGAGAGCCCGCTCACATGTTTGCCTCGATGAGCGAGATTGCCTCGATGCTGGTGACACACCGCAAGGCCTCTATTGATGAGATTGAGCGGGCCTGGCACGGAGATGTACAGACTCTTCTCAAATGGGTGGGCTCACTGGAGAGGGTGGAAGAGTGCGCTGTTCTCAAGACCTGCAATCGGGTCGAGATTTATGTCGTCAGTACGCGCGGCGAGAAAGTGCTCTTCGACCTGGCCAAAAAGGCGCGCGTCTCTTCTCGCATAATCGATTTTCATGATCATGATGAGTCTCTGCTTCACCTCTTGCGCCTGGCTTCGGGGCTTGAGTCCATGATCATAGGTGAGGACCAGATCCTGGGTCAGATGAAGGAGCTGGTGGCTATGGCGGCCAAGGCGGGAACGACAGGATGGATGCTGGATACGGCCTTTAAAAAAGCCATTGCTGTCGGAAAACGGGTAAGGAAAGAGACCCAAATTAACGAGAGGTCCGTATCCGTAGGCTCTGCCGCCGTTGACCTGGCGCAGGAAATTCTGGGGGATTTAAGGGGATTGTCCGTTCTGGTAATTGGCACCGGGGAGACGGGAGAGCTGATATCGCGAGCGCTTTTGGCCAGGGATATCGGCTCGCTGGTGGTTACCAACAGGACCTACAGCAAAGCCCAGTGTCTGGCCGAGTGCCTGGGTGCAAAGGCCGTGCCTTTTGAGGAGATGAAGGACCGCCTTAAGACGGCGGATGTGGTTATCAGCGCCACCTCTGCGCCCCATTATATCCTGCTCAAAGAGGACATAGAGACGGCCATGGCGGGAAGAGAGGATAAGCTGCTCATAATAGATATTGCCAATCCCAGAGACGTAGACGAGGCGGCCGCAGAGGTTGCTGGCGTACAGCTGCATAACATTGACAGCCTGAAGAATATCAGCAGCGAGAACATGTTGCTGAGGATGGCGGAGGCCAATCGGGTCGAGGTCATCATCGCTGAAGAGATGCAGTTACTAAAGGCCAAATATAAGAGAAAACAGGCCGAGGATCTGCTGGCCAGGCTATATTCCAAGGCCGAGGTCATCAAGGATCAAGAGGTCAAGCGGGCCATGAACAAGCTCTCGGCCAGACATACATTGGGCGAGATCGAGCAGCAGGTACTGCAGGACATGAGCCATTCCATTGTAAACAAGCTCTTCTCTGAGCCCACCAAGACCCTCAAGCGGGCGGCGGAGCAAGGGGACACAGAGGTCCTTAATGTTATGAGCGAGCTATTCCGGCTGGAGGAAAATATATGAGGAGAATGAGGCGGCTAAGAGCGCCAAAAATCAGAGAGATGGTAGCGGAAACCAGTCTATCCTGCAATGATTTAGTGCAGCCCATCTTCGTGGATGAGAGAATATCCGTCCCGAGGGCAATTGAGGCCATGCCCGGCCAGTTTCGGCAGAGCCTGGAGAGTCTGCCGGCGGAGGCGGGCACCCTCGAAGATCTGGGCGTGCCTGCTGTGCTTTTATTCGGCCTGCCTGTTCAAAAGGATGAGATTGGTTCTGGTGCCTACGATCCGCATGGCATAATTCAGAAGGCGGTAGCTGCCATCAAGGAGACCACCAGCCTGATAGTAATAACCGATTTGTGCCTGTGTGAGTACACCAGCCACGGGCACTGCGGCCTCGTTCGGGGTGAGAAGATCCTCAATGATGAGACGCTGCCATTATTGGGAGAGGCGGCTGTGAGCCACGCTGCAGCTGGTGCGGATATAGTGGCGCCCAGCGGCATGATGGATCACATGGTACAGGCCATACGCGCCGCTCTGGACCTGGACGGATACACAGACACGTCCATCCTCTCCTATTCTGCCAAGTACGCATCCACCTTTTACGGCCCTTTTCGCGAGGCGGCCGAGTCCGGCTTTGCCTGGGGCGATCGCAAGGGATACCAGATGAATCCCGCCAACTTTTCCGAGGCGCTCTGGGAGGTGCAATTGGATGTCGAAGAAGGTGCGGACATGGTCATGGTCAAGCCGGCCATGCCCTATCTCGATGTTCTGCGCGCCGTCAAGGACATGTTCGCCATGCCTACTGCCGCTTATCAGGTCTCAGGCGAGTATTCCATGATTGCTGCTGCGGCGAAGCAGGGCTGGCTGGATGAGAGGGCGGCCTTCCTGGAGGCGCTCACCTGCATTAAGAGGGCGGGCGCTGATATGATAATCACCTACTGGGCTAAGGAGTATGCCAAGCTCGGCCTTTAGGATAAAGAAGGGTCTGTACCCCTTGCTATTTTTTCCTAGATTGTCAGCTCAATGGTTCTGCCGTTGATTACATCTTCTTCGCTCACGTCGAGATTTTCCATCTTCACGGCATCTTTGTTTCCAGAGAATACTAAATATGGCGTGATCGCATGGCACTCATTTCGGCTTTCTGTGGAGTAAGGGACTCTTATCTCAAATGAATCACCGTTTGCTTTTGCCTCATTGACGTAAATGAAACGCCTCCCTTGATTGGTGGTCATATTGAGCAGGGCGCCTACCTTCTGGCCCGGTCCGGCCCGAACTTTTATCAATGCACCGGGAACATACTCAAAGATCTTGACCATGCTCTTGGTCGAGCTTTCTCCAAAAAATGTCTTCGATTCATGGATCAGCCGGAAGTGGCCGGTGCCTGCACCATCGGAGAGATAGAGTCTGCCCAAGGTCGTATTAAAGAGCCTTTCCTGTGGTATGACTGAATATTGCGAGCCGTAATCTTCCATTTTCATGTAGCTGCCCAGATCCTCATTGGCCCAGGTAGTGAGAGAGGAAAGTTTGCCGTATATCATGCTATAATCAGCAAGGATGTATTTAGATCCCCTCGCATCAAGCACGGCGGTGGCTTTTTCCTCGCTTTCCGATAGATAGAATTTGGCAGCATCCTCCACACCCGCCTGGAAATTGTTGGCTACTACCGGTCGCTCGGCCAAGTAAAGGATCCAGTTTCCATAGTCCCACCAGCTCATGACGCTGTACTCGGCTGTCTTTTGGGGTGCCTCAAAGAAGCTGGTTGTGTTGCTGTTTTCTTTCAGCCAGGCAAGCGATTCTTCCCAGTCACCCGCTACTGCCGGGGGGGTGCTCTGGACAAAGGAGGCCGCATCCCAGGCGGTGGGCAGGACAAGAAGCAAAAATAAAGCCGCAGCCACTAATCGCGGAGACCTTGCGGCCATGGTGCTTCCCTTTTTGTACCTCTTATCGGCCGTATCAAGTAAAAAGAAGAAGAGTATGCTTATCAATAGTCCCATGGATATCGTAGAGATGTAAAGGAACCGGGATTGCCCCAAGGTAAGAATGAGTGTGACCGCCATCCATAGCAAGAGCAGGGTCTGGCCCTGCCTCTTGGTGCCAGTACTGCGACGGATGTAAATTAAGGACGCGGCCATCCCACCCAGGGAGAAGAGAAGATTCAATCCCAGATTAGAGAAGACCACCTGGGAAAAGGTCTCTGCATCATAGATGAGTGGCTCGGCCTCGCCGATCTTTCCAATCATCCCGCCCCCCCATATGTATTCTAACCCCGACTGAATCATTGTACCCACACCGAAAAATCCGCCGGCAAGCTCTGAGAGCATGGCAAATAAGGCAGATATTATCAGTATGCTCAGAGGAAATGCCTTCCAGGATATTTTCCTCTTGGCCGTGATGTGGGAAAGGGCAAACATGATAGAAATGGCAATGATCATTGCTCCTATCCCATGGAAGGATGCTGAGAGCCAGGATGCATTCCCAAACGGCAGAACAAGGATAAACGCGATAGCAAAGGCGGCCAAGAGCATTGTTGCCGTCTCTTTGGATGATTTGCCCTCTTTGAGGTCCAATGTCATCTGGACGGCCGCGTAAAGCAGGAATATTGCCAGGTAGATATCTGCCCCTTGCCAGGTATATGCCAGGGCGGCCATGGCAACTCCAGACGCAAAGGCGTAGAGGTATTTCTTCTCACTGTGGCTGATGGCCATGATCATGAACAGGAGTGTGATGAGAGAAATCAGTACTTCCAGACAGTGGTGATCCATGGCGGCAAACATCGTATAGAGGAGATAATATGGTGCCAGGGCGGCCATGAATGCAGCGAGGAGTGCAAATTTGTGATCGAAGAGCTCTCTGACTATGTAATAAACCACTACGATGGCTATGATGCCTATGATCATAGGTACAAAGCAGGCCGCCAGTTCGACTCCTGCTTTGCTATGCTGGCCGAAAGCCACGCAGAAGGCTGCAGAGATCTGATCGAATAGAGGGGGCCAGGTTATCTCCAATCCTCGAGGATAATTCAGGTAAGAGTCGAACCAGAGCGTATTGGGAAAATGGTTTGCAGTAAACAAAATTCTGCGCATATGGTAATATTCATCGTAACCCGGTAGCAGAATACCATTTTCTGTTAATGAGTATCTCCCCGCAAACAACCTCAACAAGAGGCCCAGAATTAAAACTGCAAATAGCTCAGCCGGCTCGCTCCTCTTCCTCCCTTGATCCATGGTTCTCGATAATGAGATGGAATATATAAAAGTTTCACCTGACGGTTAATTTTTGTGATCTTCCAGCCATGACAGATCGCTTGACAGGCTATTATCAATGTCCTGGCTGTTAAAGATCACCAGTTCATAGATGACTTCATTCTCTCTTACCTCTGCCCGAACTCCATAGCTCTCCTCCATCTCTACAAATATTTCTTCCTGCATATCCAGGCCGTGTTCAAGCTCAAAGCCTTCAATCTCTTCCAGGGAAAAGCCGTTGTCAGATGCAACATTCGCCTTGATCTCTTCTAAGGTTTCCTGTGGCTCTTTCGCGTCCAGGTAGATTATGAAACCATTTATCTCATCCTCGATAAATTCGATCGTGAGCCGTAATTCCCAGGGATCATTTGCGATCGTCAATTCTCTTTTGCTCTTCAGATCATCAATCAGAGCCGTAGAGAGCTGGAGCTCTTCCGCCGCCTGATGCATGGCGGTAAAAAGTGAATCGTGGGCCTGAGCAATTTCCTCAATGATCTCCTTCCAGAGATCGTAGGTAAGGCTAAACATGTCTAAAGCTCCTGGGTATTCAACCTTTTGAGGTCTGAGACGAAATCAGTCATGAGATTTCTATTTCTCAAGACTGCTGCAGGATGATAGGTGACAAGAAAGCGATCCTGTAGGATCTGGCCGCGCAAGATTGTGACGCCCTGCCTGCCTAAGACGGCCTGTGTAGCTGTGTTTCCCATCAGACAGATGATTTTAGGATGGAGAATGTCAATTTGAGCTTGCAAATAGGGGCGACATTGATCTATCTCTGCTTTTTTCGGCTTTCTGTTTTGCGGGGGACGGCATTTTATAACGCTGGTTATGAATACCTTTGATCTCTCCAGGCCAGCTTGCACTAGTGCCGCATCCAGTAGCCTTCCCGCCCGGCCTACGAATGGCTTTCCGGTGAGGTTCTCCTCTCTGCCTGGGGCTTCTCCCACCAGCATGATATCGGCGGGAGCGGGGCCGCTGCCCGGCACGGCGTGTTTTCTCTCTTGGAAGAGAGGGCAAAGGCGGCATGTACAGATTTGCTGGTCAAGATGACTGAGATCGATTGGATCCATGATGATGACTTTTTCATTTCCGTTATTGATAATCTTTTTCTTCAAAGAAAACGAAAGGTTCTTATTTGCTCAAAACCTGTAGCCAAATGAGGAGGGCACGAGATGCAGTTTGCAGAGTGGACTTATCCCTTGAGGAAGTTTGACGACATCTATTATACCATTGAGAGGATCGTTTACGGCAAGGGTGAGCTGAAGGGATTCACCACGGAAGATATCTATAATAACCTGAGAGATAAGCGCTTTTTCCAGGATGCTCAGGATCTGAACCGATATTTACTGGATAACGGTGCAAAATATAAAATAAGAAAGATGGAAGAGGCCTGGGAGCGCTACTACTAGTTACCATACTAGCAATTAGTGCTTCATCGAACCTTTTTCTGCAAAGTAGATATTTTTTTCATCAATTCCGAGCTCCACAAATCTGCCGGTGGCAAGAATGCGGTGGCTGTGTTTGAGCGGTGCTACCCTCACGCCTGCGGATACCACCGATTCAGGCGGCAGAACGGCATTCTCGCCGATAACGGCTATAAGGTCCTCTCCAATACCATTTTCCCCACCCAAAACACTATGTTCTTCGATGGTGGTGTGGCGGCCAACGATGGTACGGCGTATGCTCACCATGTGCTGAATATGGGCGAAGCTCATGATCATGCTCTCTTTGATTTCCACATCGCGTTCAATGAGACTGGTATGGCCGATGTGAGAGTTCTCGATGGTCACGCCCTTTTCGATGTGGCAGTTCCTGCCGATGGAGACATTTCCCACAAGCCGTATTTCGCCGGAGGCGAGGAAGGGCTCGATTTTGGCTAATGTGCTGGGATGAATCCACTGATTGGTCTTATAGTGGTACTTGCGGTCGAAATGGCGGACGGCTCCGGAGAGGCAGTCCATGGCCGCCTGGTGCAGTCGCTCCGGGGTGCCTATGTCGATCCAGTAACCAGTGATGGGGAAGCCGTAAACGGGATAGCCGTTCTCTGTTAAATAGGGGATCAGGTCGCCGCCTATGTCGCGGCCTTTATCACCCATCCTGGCCAGAACTTCGCGAATGCGGGGCGAGAAGAGATAGAAGGCGGTGTTAATCATGCGGCTGGGCTCGCTTCCCGCTTTCGGCTTTTCCACGAACCCCTTTATGCGCATATCATCGTCCACGCGGGCCACGCCGTACTGGGAGATGTTCTCTTCCGGTCCCAGCTCTTTGAGGGCTATGGTGAGCAGAGGCTTGTGCTTTCTATGAAACTCGACAAAGCCGGCGAGGTCGATGTCGATGAGGTTATCGCCCGAGACCACCAGCAGGTCGTCGTTGATGTCGAAGTAGTTCATGCAATAGCGCAGGGAATCGGCGCTACCCGTGTCGTCGTAAAGGGGCTGGTAGCTGAAGTCCTGGTGGTCGGTTATGCCCAGGCGCTTGAAGAAGCCTTCGCCTGCTTTGAAGTAATTGCTCAGGTTGAGGGTGTTGCTGGCACCCTTGCTTCCCAGGATGAACCTTCGGCAGCCTTGACTGGCTAAAACCCGGAAGAGATTGGCGATGATGGCAGTGTCGCATAGCTCCACCAGCGGCTTGGGCTGGTCTAAAGTAAGCGGGTACAAACGCGTTCCTGAGCCGCCGACAGTGGCTAAAACCTGGGGAAACATGACGGCGGGTTAGGTATCCGCAAATATTAAGCCTGTCGCTTAACCCGTTGTCTTTTATTTCGGCTTCGCTGCACTAGTAGCCGCGCATGATTTTCATGATGATGCGGGCGATCATGAAGGCGATGATGAAAAGGATGGCGTAGAAGGCTAAGCTCATAATGTCCATAGGGGATACTGGTCATTTCTGGTTTATAGATTTGACTGAAAAACTGAAGCCCGGTTTTC
>Ga0172381_10001170_pt1 | contig 31539 bp, 41 predicted proteins | sample Leawel6488metaG_FD_119754 | JGI IMG/M metagenome (GOLD analysis project Ga0172381, IMG submission 119754) | Leachate microbial communities from a municipal landfill in Southern Ontario, Canada - Leachate well 64-88 metaG | ecosystem: Engineered > Solid waste > Landfill > Unclassified | place... | reverse complement strand
GTGAAGTAATGGAAACGATGCCGCAATCCATAAAGTATCTGATGCAGAATGATATGGATTGCGGCTTTCGTCTTGTTTCTGCTTTGACGCAAAAGCCAGTGGAAGAATTCCGCCAAAAGTGGGGTTGGGAAGATTATAACGATTTTCGAGATAATCTTCTTGATTCCCATTGGCATCATTTCGATGTTCTTGAACAACTACAAATCCCCTATATGAAAAGAACGTTCCAGGAATTGATCGAAGGAAGATGCAAGAATGAAAAGACAGGAATTTTGATTCATGCGAATGATTCCCCTTATCTTTCACAACATTGGGTACAATTGAAAGAAGTTACAAATAACTGCGTTGAAATTTATTTTGGTGATGATACCATCAGGAAATACACTTTCGATCAGATGAGAGCGTTGAACGATGTGGCATGGCCAAGAATCATCTATACTGTAGATGAAGGCAATCACCGAATCACATGGTATCAGCGCATGTACGTGAACCTCACAAGGAAAGTTCTCAAGCGAAGGGGATAAAACCATTATGGAACGACGGATTACCGATCTTGAGGGTCGCGTCGCTCGTATTGAGAGCGTTCAGAACACATTGCAAGAGAAAATCCTTGCGAATAAGGAAGCGATTCATCTTGTCCGGGTTGACGTAGGAGTTTTGAAACAGGAAGTGGACAAAATGAGTATCGAACAAACCAAGTTTCACGAAAAAATGAACGACTTTATGATGTCATTACCAAAGGCGTTGGAAAGTTCGGCAGAAAAAATCATCAAAACAATGGATGAGCGGATGTCTGTACAACTCACAGAATGTCGTTCCCAACAGCGAACATACAATGCATCGACGTTTTTGCAATTACCTCCTGGGTTTCTTGGAAATTTCTTGAGATTGTTTGTTTATCTCATTGCTGCGTATGGAGGTTATGAAGGAATTCTTCGTTTGTTTTTGCCCAAATAAAACACGAAGGCGGTGAATTCACATTTCTGTACAAAGCAAACAGACCTGCGTTTTTTGTAACAAGACAACCAAACCGGAAGATTTGATGTTTAACTGTGATAAGTTGATTTGTATTTATTGCTATATGGATGAATCATACAAATTGTATAAAAGTTTTATCGAAGATTTAGAATATGAAAAAACAATCAAAAGGAAGTATCATTTGGAATGAAAGTAGCATTTGTAACCAACAAACTCCTCCATGTTCATAAAACGAATGTTGGCGATTCTTTCATTGGTTATGGATTGAAATACATTCTGAAACAAGCCATTCCAGAAATCGAATTTACCGACGTTTGTCGTTTTACTCCTTTTAATAGTCACGACATGCAAATCCTCCACAACAGCGATTGCATCATCTATGCTGGGATGCCGCAATACAACAATCTGGACGATTGGGCATTTTATTATGACGTAGAAATCTGGGAAGATTTCCGCCGTGCTGGTCGTCCAGTATTGCGGTTGGCAGGCGGGGGAGGATACCCCAGCGATACCATGACACCATCGGAGTTTTCAGCACACCTGAGCAAAAGTCAAAAAACCAAAGACACCTTGGCCTTTGCGATGAAAATTACAAAACTTCTCACAACAAGAGATCCGATGGCTCATCAGTTCGTCATCGACCAGGGTTACCCATCGACACTATTGCCATGTAGTGGGGCTTCGGCTTGTCGGTGGTTTGGTGTACATGAAACCACGAAGAAATACAATGCAATCTGCCTGACAAGTTCTTATATCAAAAACAACCCAGAACAAATGAAAATTGTGGTTGAATTAAAACGAATGCAAAAATTTCTGGAAGATTATTACAACAAGCCATGCAAAATTATTTGTCAAATAAAGAATAGCGATTACGAATTCTTGAAAACCCATTATAGCGATGAAGAAATAATCGTAAATGATACATTGGAAGGAACAATCAAAACATATTCTGAGGTTGATGTTGTTGTTGCTTCAAGAATTCATTGTGCTCTTCCAATTTTTGGTATCGGTGGCAGGCCGATTATCATCCGAGTAGATACCCGAGGATCGGTTGGAGATGTATTGAACATCCCTGTTATTCCTCTATCGGAATTCGATGCAGCCAGGGTCATCCATATCGCTCGGAATGACCTATTTTCCAAAGTGAATCCCCTCGATGCCGTCGAAGCCGAGATTGCTTTTTATCGCCGCGAGATTCCGAAGGCGTTGGCATGATACAGATTGTAAAACGTTCTCGATGGAAAGCTCTGAAACCAAGAGCCAATATCATCCGCCATGTACCCGACAAAATCACGGTACACCATCAGGGACCATTGGAAAATTATCCTACCATCCATCAGATTCCATGTTTTGATGGAGATTCAACCATCCGGATGCTTCAAAAGCTGGACATTTATGCAAAAGGATTGGTTGATATTGCTTATCATTTCGTCGTCGCGCCGGATGGTTCAATTTACGAAGGCCGGGACGTCAATTCGGCAGGCGCACATACAAAAAGCAATCACAGTGGGAATGTCGGAATTTTGTTTATTGGTAACTTCAATGTTGAAAAACCAACAGAAGAACAAATGAGTGCTTTTAATTTGCTATTAGCATGGTTAGGATTCGTTTATCCTCAGATCAGAATTCCGCAGGATGTGTTCACGCATCGAGAATTGAATTTTGTGGATTGTCCTGGGCGGTATCTTCATGATATCATTATCCAAATGAAATTCGAAACAAAGAAGGAAACAATATGACGATTAAATTCGGAAAAGAATACTTCAAATTCGCATTAACTCATCAGGTCTGTGATTATCGTGCCAAAGGAACATGGCAGCGGGATTACGTCCGGTTTATCAAACGGCTGTTTGACCTTACCGGAAAGAAATGTCTGGACTTCGGTTCCGCGATGGGTGTTTTCACTTCGGCATTTCGAGATGCCAATGTCGATATGCAAGGAGTTGATATTTCCGATTGGTATATTGAAAATTGTCCTTTTGAGAATGCGAAAAAGAATCTATTTACATTCCAAGACGACAAAATGCCTTTCGAGGATGAAACATTCGATTTCATCCATTCTCAACAAGTCTTGGAACACATTCCGCTGGATTTGGCCGAAGTCGAAATTCCGGAATTGGCCAGGATTTGCAAACCGGGTGCCATCTTTTACATCAATACCGTTGGCCACAGCGATGAACCGGTGGAAGAACGCGACGACCCAACTCATGTTTCCTGCTATGCTCGGGAAGTATGGTATGAATTGTTCGACAAATGGGGTTGGGAAAACATCACACCACAATATGAAAAGAAATGGGAGAATGAACCGTTTGTACTGGAGTACAAATGGAGTCAGATGGTATTTCGTAAAAAATAGGAGATGTGTTCATGGATACAATTTTTCAAACCATTACCCCTTACCTTTCCACCATTCTCAAAGCAGGACTGCTTGCGTTCGTGTTCGCCTTGCTCGTTTCGCTTCCGTATCTCATCCCCCAATTGGTTTCGGTTCTGAAGAACCTTGCCGACAAAATCCAATCGGAGAAGATTCGGCAACGTGTGAAAGATGCCATCGAAAAACTCGGCATTGTTATCGGCAGACTCGTCGAAGCTGAATCAACCATTTACAGAAAAGAAATCATCGAAATTCTGAAAGATGGAAAGATTGAAAATGCGGAGATTGTGGCATTGGCCGAAAAGATTTCGAAACAAGCCCTCGAAATTCTCAAACCGGAATTGGCTACATTGAACAAGTATTTCGTCGGTGAAATGTTGTTCGATTTCACCGTGAAAACGGTACAGTCGTATCTGATTACCGTCGTGCGGGATAGGCTTGGAGCGGAGAAGGTTGGCCCTTTTCCGAACGGTGTAAATCAGTAGTCAATGAATGGAGAGATGCCCTTTTCAATGAAACCAAAGACGGGCTTTCGGTAAAGCCCGTCTATTTCAATCAAGAGGGAAAAACGCATCTATCGCTGGTTTACACCAAAAACAATTTCAAAACAATCATTAGTAAAAAAGATGGCGGAAGCATCTTTGCTTCTTACGAAACAAGATTTTGATTCTTGATTCGATATAGTTTAGAGATACATTCTTTCAACTCATCTGGGCTGCATTCGTTGGGATCTTTCCCAGGTGGCAGTTTCGCAGTAAGTACATCCACATCCGGCATCACTTTGTAGATACGCTTGGCGGCAACCAAGGTGGCCTTTTTGCCTGCTTGGTTGTCGTCGTTGTCAAAGCAGAAAATAAATTTCTTGAATCTTGTTAGATTTTCAATGTGTTTGAATGATACATTGGTTGTCAGTGTCGATATCACATTCTTGATACCGGCTTGCTTCATGTACATTAGATCGAACGGTCCCTCTACCAAAATGCAGTAATCGGAAGATACGCACCGGTCAAGCTGGTAGACATATCCTTCCATCTTCTTTTTGTCGATCAGATACCGGTATCGCAAGTCCTTCAAGTACCCTTTGTCAGCACCAATCAATCTGGAATTGAATCCAAGGATATTATTCCCTTGGTAATATGGGATGATAACTCTATTCTGGTAATCACCATTCTTGCAAAACATCAACTTGAAATCTTTAATGGTATTTTTTGTGAACTGTCGTTTGTCTTGCAAATATCCAAGTGCCATATCGTTCATGGATGCAGAAACGAATGTTGAACAAAGCGACATAATTATTTTGTTGAATTCAATATAATTTTCTATCTCCATGATGTTGTTTACACTTGTTGTGTAAATTTTTTTGATTGCCATCTGCAATTGTTCATCGTCACTTATGAAATCACTCAATACAATCGTTTCGCCAGAAAGTTTTTTAACAAATGATTCTACGCTTCTTCCTCCAGCATGGCATGAGAAGCAATTATAATATCCATTTTCGGCGTTGATAGACATGGAAGCATGACGATCATCGTGGAATGGGCAGCGAAATAGAAGTTCCCGTCCATTTTTGATTTCTTTGTATTCGATTCCATATTTATTCAAAATCATTTCAATGAAATTTTTCATCTTTTATCCTGTTACTTACTCAAAACAAAAGGGGGCTTGCGCCCCCATTTTCAAACAGCTTCCAGCGTTTCCGTTTTGGCAGAGAACCGATAGACAGTATCGTTGATGGTCACTTCATCATTGTGGCGAAGAATGAACATTGTTTCGCATTCATAGACCTCACCAACCAAATGATATGCCGCCGAAAATATTTTGCTGAATGATTCCGGATCGGCTTTCTTGAGATCGTACATCTTTTCGATCTTCTCTCCCTGGTGTTTCATGACCAAGATGTAATAGTCTGGCCGAACAGGGATGTCCAGGAACTTTATCAGCCGGATATTGCATTTTGATGTCTTGTCGATGCCGAAGATTCCCAAAAAGTTGTTCCCGCCAGCGTTGATGGCCTCGGAAAGGTGGTCATTGAACAACAGGTATTCATTGCCCCATTTCTTCTTTCCGGTTTTGAGGAACACACATGGACGATTGAGAATTGTGATTTCGTCCCGCATGATTTGTTCAAATGATCCTACTGATAGAATCTTGAACACGAACTTGTTGTTTAGTTTTTTATCCATCGTGTACCATCCTTTATAACAATTTCAAAAGTAAATCGTTAATTTTCGACATGGTTTTGTGGATACTCTTAACGACTTTGATATCAGTATAATTCCGAAATTTTTCGATTGCAAGAAGTTCGGTCAATTCACCTTCCATCAATGCCGATGCATCCTGGATGTTCGTGATGATTCCGGTGATTTTCACCTTGGTTTCATCGACGACCGCTTGTTTCTCGGTGACTTCTTTCTTCTGGGCATCCTGGATCATGTCCGTAACCGTTTTATCACCATCTTCGCCGGTATCCAGGTCAAGGTCATCGACGGCAGCGTTGGTTTCTTCCGCTTGAATCTTCTTGTCCAGAACTGTTTCGGAAATCAATGTCGAAAATTTCAATTCGAAGATCGCCTTGTTTTCGAAATCAACATTCTTCGATTGCAAGAAGAACGTGATTTTTTCCATCATGGTTTCGTCGATGTTTTCGATGGTTTTCGTGTGCGCCATAATGGTTTGATACACATGAAGCGGGAAGTTGTACGGCTTGACGAATTCAAGAAGTTGTTTGTTCTTCTTCAAGAATTTGTGGACAGCCATGTATGCATAGATGGTACTTTTGGCATACCCGAAAACCGGCACAAGATCCTCGATGCTCTTGTCGAAGTGAGCAGACGCATATTGGCCGATGGAGAGAATTTTGTCGGTATCCGACAAGTCCAATCTTCCGGAATTGCTTCCTGTCGAAATCTGATAGATTTCCACATCGGACAATCCCCGATGGACAATCGCCATGACCGTTTTCTTGCCCAACTTCTTGCAGGCGTTGTACCGACGGAACCCAGCCAGGATGATATACTTCCCACCCCGTTCCAACAGGCGAATGGGTTCAATCTGTCCCTGATTCTCGATCAGTGTCGCCAACTCGCTGATGGATTCGACCGTCAAAGCCTTGACCCGCGTTTGGTACGTCTCATCTTCGGAAATTTTTCCGATCGGGAATTCCGGATCGAGAAATTTTGTGCTTGTCGGCGGAATTTCATCAACCGGTTTCGAGATTTCTTTCGGCTTGTCGGTCGCCGGTTCCGTTCCCTTTTTCGGACGACCCCGAGATTTCTTCGGAGTTTCTTTCGGAGTTTCCACAGCGACATTCAATGCTTCCTGGATATTGCTGGTAACGGGATTGGTAGAATGAACCGGTTCTTCCAAGTCCAGATCCAATTCGATGCTATCGAGGGCTTCTTTGGTTTCCGCAACCGTTTCCTTGTGGGCAACATCGAAAGGAGCTTCGGCAACGGGAGGAGCAACGACGTTCTTCATCGGTTCGGGTTCGTTCCCCAAATCCAATTCAAGATCAATGTCCCCGGTTTCCGTCTTGGTTTCTTTGGGTAGATCACCGAGATCCAATTCCAAAGACTCTTCTTTCACATCTCCCAACTTTGTTTTCTCGACAACGGCTGTGTCGGAAATATCATCCATGTCCAACACGATATCTTCGAAATCGTCAACGGAAGAAACGATACCTTTGTTATTTGCCATTTTTCATTTCACCTTTCATTGTTTCAAAAATTACACCAAGAAATTTCTTTTTTTCATCATCGGAAAACTTGTTATTCGCAAGGATTTTCTTCAAAAGTTCGCGTTCTTCCCCCCTTTCAATATAAGCGTAATTCCAAAGAATGATATTGATTAAATCAACCAATTCCAGGTTGAATTTCTCGGCAACCGCAATGAGGGAATCAGGTATCCGGATGGAATCTCCATCGACATAGGGAAGCACTTCAAAGGAGATGTCCTTGATTGACCCTTTCTCCACCATTGCCATCCCCTGAAGGATTTTATCCATCTTAGAACGCTGAAATAATGGTAAATGCTCAATTATTGCCATTTTTATACCTCAATGCTACACGATAGCACATACATCCCATCTACGCAAGCGTGGCGCACATATATTATAGGGGAACCTTCGCTGGAATGCCAGACAAATCCAACAATTCAACAATTCAACCAGACATAATTCTGGCGAGATAAAGAATTTCCAACGAATTCCCACGGATTTCCCATGTGCGCGGGATTTCGTTGTCTTGCACAACGTCATCAGCGAAGCCGAGGAGGCTTCGCGGTGAAGTCCGTGCGTGGAGACGAAGCCGAGGAGGCTTCGCCGTAGCGCATCTTGGTTGCGTTGAGCTGATCGGCTCTCGCATACTCTTCGGCGTCGTTCAAGAAAGCAATATATTTATTGAACGACATGCTTTTCGTCAACCCGACCGAAGGGCGGGTGACAGAGAAAACTTCTTGTTCATCCCGAGGAGGGATGAACAAAGAGGGGTTTCGGTCGTCCCCGAGGAGGGGACGGACGAAGTTTGAGGTTGGAACGAAATGTCTCTTCGACCTTTCGTTCCTGCGAATCCGTACGGACGGACCAAGACAAACAAAAATAAATACAATTCTCTTTTTTACCGAAGAGTATGCATTGATACGTCTCCGAAAGGGAATTCATTGTTTGTGCTTGTCCTCCTCGGACAATCCCAAACTATTCTCGCAACGTCTCCTCGACGTTGCTTTGCTGCGTATCGAATTCCAACGAACGCAAATCGAATTACCTACGAAACAGGCGCAGAGAGACTAATAATAGGTCGCGTTTTTATCCCGGAGAGTAAAATAAAAACCAGGGTTATTATTGGAAAACGAACTTCCCTACAATACTGCGATACACATACTTGAATTGGTCCGGATCGCCGGTGAACTTCTTTTTCAAATATGTGTAGATGTTTCGCATTTGTTTGTATGTCCCAAAGGAGATCGTTTCCAGGTAACCGAGGAGTCTATTCCGGGAATTGGTGGAGCTAACACAGGAAAACCCAAGTCGTTCATGCTGCACATGAAAAGACCATTGCTGGTTCATGGCAGTTTGACGCCTTGTTTCCTTTTTGATTTGATGATAGTGGGCAACCGAGAATTTATATTGTTCGTGTTCTATCCGTACCTTGATGGTATACAAATCTGGGAGAGAAATTGAAAATTCTTCCAAGGGACATTCCAGTTCATTCATTATGACGAACCGATAGCCCTTGATGATACGCTTATGCTTCCGTCCGATAGGATTGGACAACCCAAGGTCTTTCTGTTCTTCTCGACCAATTGTTCGATATTCATATTGGATTGTACTTTTGGTTTTCTTGAGGTAATTCTTGATATCTCTTTTGCTCAAACCAAAAATAGATTTCACCAACTGGTGGGTGAAAATGGCTTTATGCTTGGTGAGCTTGCAAATTCTTTCCAGGCATTTCCAAGCGCAATCTTTGGCGAACTGGCTCATGTTTCCAGAATATGCCTCGATGGTCTTATCGTTCAGCCGGACATTGTAAATGTTGAGGTGAGGATATTTTACGGAGAACATATAGGAAAAATTGTTGACAGTATACAAAGAGTCGCCCGCTGATTTTATCAATGGTGGATTGTCGTGATAGAATCTTGTGAAGTTATCGAAGAAAAAATCGAACGGGATGATTTTCTTGTTCTTATATGTCGTCTGAATGAATAACCGCCTGAATCTCGGAATGGCAATCGCTCGTAGACCATCTCGGGAGAAGAGGGTATCCTTAGGAAGCAATTCGATCAACAAGGCAAAGTCCGTCAGGGAGTCCGACGTGTTCTTGTTGGTCTGGGTCATGAGGTAGGGCATGACCATGTTGGATGTGAGCATCCGGCTGAAATTGACGTCTGCTCGTATCTCTTCACCGTTATTCATGTCGTTATCATATCGGTGGGGGGATTGGTTGTCAATAGACAACGAAAGAATGGAAAGTATTTTTATGTGTGAAAAACACACATAATTTATTTGCACGAAATTGTTGACGCGGGTGATGGTATGTGGTAGCATAACCATGTCGAGGGGAAATAGCCCAAAGCGCCTGGGATTATCGGGCATAGCCAGTGTATCCTGGTCATACGGCCCCCTCGACCACATGATGCCCCCTCACGGGGGCATCTCCATTTCCGGAGGGTTTATGCTGTTAGATTACAATAATGGTCAAATAATTGTTACCGAAGGTCATAATGAAGAATTTATGTATTTGCGAAAGAATACAAAATTTTCTTTGTGTGAACGTATCCGGAATGGGAAGTATGAAGTCCCGTATGTTGCCTTGTCCCTTCTGGTGGGCGCGATAAAGCGGAAGGGGTATTCAATCCAGTACAGCCAGCGGTTGAAAGAGTTCCATGAGAGAACATCGAAGAGGTTCGATACCCTGGAGAAGTTGAAAGAAAGTTCCACGATCGAGTTCCCCCAGAAACAGACCGTGATGGATTTTATCAATGAAGTAACTATGGAAAATCAAAAACGGGACAAAGAATTCAAATATACACAAGACCAGATAGATACAGTGATGTATTCTATTTTTGGAAAGAAAGTACTGATTGCGAATGAAGTCGGTACTGGGAAAACGCTGGTTGCAAATACAGTAGCAAAATTCTTATTGAAGTATGGAAAGATCAAAAAGATTTTGGTATTGCTTCCTGCAACATTGGTTAAAAATTATCGCGATGATTATGTAAAGTTCTTCGGGGAAACCGGTTATGTGATGATTGGAAAAGAAGTAAAGAAGAAACGAAATGAACTTTATAAATTATTCGCAACAAACGACAACATAAATTTTCTATTTACGAATTACGAAAAATGCAATTTCGACCACGATATGTTGAAACGTTTGCATTTCGATATGGTCATTGTTGATGAATTTCATATCATGAAGAATTTCATGGCAGCACAGAGAAGCAAAAACTTCTTTGCGATGGTCAAACAATGGAATCCTGGATTCAGATTACCGTTGTCTGGTACGCCGATTGAAAACAAACTATTTGATCTGTATCCACTTTTCTTGTTTCTGAATGACGGATTTATCCTGGGTGGTCAGAATTTCTTCGAAAACAATTTCGTCGAATATGAGACAATTACATTCCGGCTCAAGATGAAAAACGGGCGGGATATTTTGAAAACGGAACACAGGCCGACGAATTTCAAAAATAAAGATTTTCTGAAAGAATTGATTAAACCGTTTATTATTCGGAAGAAAATACATTTACCTGTCGGATTGCATGAAAACTTCATCCCAATTATTATGAACGAAAAGATGAAGAAAACATATAAAGAAATCAAGTTGAAAACAACAGGAGCGTCGGCAAAATACCATGCTCTCCGACAGTTCCTTTGTGATCCTCTCAGAGAAGGATATGCCGACAGTCCGAAATTGGATTACCTGGACAACATCTTGGATCAGACCGGTGAAAAGATGGTCATTTTTTCATTCTACAAATGTTCCATCGCTGCCATCGAAAGGCATCTGACGAAGCGTGGCATCAAGTGTATGACGGTAACCGGTGATGACGATAATGATCCCGTGGATGTTATCAATGAGTTCAGGCGGAACGATGCCCAATGCTTGTTGTCTACGGACAAAATCAATTATGGGGTCAATATTCAGTTTGCCAAGTTTGTTATCCATTGGGAATTTCCAATAAAACCAACGACATATTTTCAACGAAATGGTCGGCTGTATCGAACCGGTCAAAAAAATGATGTTCAGGTTTATACGTTTTATGTGACTGACTCTGTTGAAGAGAAGATCCATGACGAATTTACAAAGAAGCGGGACATCATAGTTAAGATTATATTTGAATTGAACGATACAGAAATGGAAAAAATAGAGAATGACTTTGAAAAAGCCATTATTAACAGCCTGTAAAAAGTATTTTTGACCTATTGACATCTCCATGCGTCCGATGGTATTATTCAGTCATGCAAGCAGAAACCAGAAAGATGTTCCTTTTCGGGGTTGTGTCATTCATGGCGAATCTGGTCATGCTTGGTGTATTTTGGTAGCATCATGGTAGGCAAGAATCTTTAAACCTGAGCCTGTTGGCACTCGCAAGGGTACATAAAAACTTGTCGTTGGTTCGAATCCAACTGCTGCCATTGAAAGGTATTAGTAGCTCAATTGGGAGAGCCGACGCAATAGCTGCGTTTGTTGTGGGTTCGACTCCCACCTAATACCCTGTATTTCTGTATGGGTGGCCGAGTGGTTGAAGGCGATGGGCTGTAGACCCATTCTGTAACAAGCACGTGGGTTCGAATCCTACCCCATACATCGAGGCGGCCTGTCTGGTGATTAGCATCCGCCACATGAACGAAATCTCTCCGGAGAGTTTTCGTTGGATGTGTACCGGTTCGATTCCGTGTTGGGCCGCCACTTTTTATCGAGGGGGACATGTGGTTACGCTTATCGTTGGGGAATATAAGGTTGGTCCAGATGACATGATCGTTCGGGAATTCTATCCGGATATGGCGTACAAGAATGCGTTGAATTCCGACATTACGTTCATTATTTACGCCGAAGCTGCTGCAATAAACAAAGATGACATTTCCTTTCTTTGTAAAAATGCAGAAACAAACATCAAAATAATCTCCATCAACAATAAGTTGTTCAAAGGGATTCGTGCATCCAAGAATGTAAAGAAGTTGTTCGACGACGGTGGGGGAGATGACAACAATCCTTTCGACATAACCAAGGCCATTTTGACGAATTCTCATCGCAATGAAGTTTTCGAATTTTTGTCATTGAATAAAGTAAATTTGTTCATGCCGATAAAAATAATGATTTCAAATATGCTACAATTGTCCAGAAAAAATCAGGCGATGGTGGCATACTTGGATTCGAGACTTTTCAAAGTGGATACAAACATTCTGTATGCCTTGATAGCATATCGGATGGAAGTAGAAACATATTTGCAACATTTGTATTGGAATTTTCCGAAAAAGAAAGAGGAGACATAGGCCCATGAAGTGCTGTGAAGTGTGCGGAAAAAGGTTGGCTACCTTTGAAGAAGGTATTTGTCTGGTGTGCCAGGAAGATGAAAAAGAATTAATTACCTTCAAAAAGATCAAGAAGCAAGAGCGAAAGGAAGAATGACGTGCTGTTCGAAAAACACCGACCTGACTCGTTGGATGGTATCGTTGGGCATGACAATGTTGTTTTACAATTGAAGGATCTTCTGAAAAAGAAGGACGGCATTCCTCATTGTCTATTCTATGGTCCCCAGGGGACAGGTAAGACAACCATCGCAAGGGCATTGGGCAGGGAAATCTTCCATGACAATTACAATGTGATGTGTCATGAGTTCAATGCATCCGATGATCGAGGTATTGATTTCGTTCGCAACACGATCCAGAGTATCGCAACCAAGGCTCCGGTGTATGGTCCTTACCATGTTATCATCATGGATGAAGCCGACCATATCACCATGGATGCCCAAGCGTGTTTCCGTGCTATCCTGGAGAAGTACTACACGACGACTCGGTTTTTCTTCACCGCAAACTACCCATACAAGTTGATTGGTCCGATTCAGTCACGTTTTGTTCAATTCGAAATGCCAGCTTTGGATGTAAAAACACTGGCACAAACGTTGAAAAAAATTGGTGTTATTGAAGGGTTGGTCAAAGAGGATTCGTATTATATCGGGATTGCCAGGAAGGCATCTGGTGATATGCGAAGGGCAATCAACCTCTTGGAGGGGAATTTCGAAGCAACGGGAAAGACAGAAATTGACATTCTTTCCATAAAAGAAATTGCCGAGATGGTATTGTCCAGCCGAGTCAAGTTGGCATTCTCAGGAGAACCGGATATTATTTTCGGCAAAATCTGGGAAAAAATTCAGAAAGAATCGCGTTGGGATTTGCTGACAGAACTGGCAGAATGTCAGTTCCGAATGAATAATTCGATACACAAGTCATTATTCATCGCGAATTTTTTCAAGAAACTATCAAAAGATGACAACAAATAAAAATGTCCTTCTTGAACGTGTTCGCAAAGCGTTGGCTGAAAAGAAAAAACAAACACTGGAAGAAATTCCAATTGTAATTCCAGAAGAGATACATTCGGAGGAAAAAGCATCGGCCAAACCAAAGCGGGGCATGACTCCCCTGAAGGCAATTGCGGCAAAGTGTCTGGATTGTTCTGGTCGCTCAAAAAGCGAACGGCTTATGTGTGCGGTAACGGATTGTCCTTTGTATCCGTACCGCTGTGGAATCGACGAAATGGAAAAATCCGATGATAACCCCTGAAATGATTTACCATTTTCTGATACAAAACGGTTTCTCCTATGTTGCGGAGAAATCTGTTTTTGTTTTGAACGCAGTTGTGATCCATGCTGAATTGGTCGCAGATATTTTACGGGAACATCAATTGAAATCATTGGAACCTTTCGGTAGAATTTTGGTATTGGCACATTATGGATTCACTTTGGCACCATTACCAGTTCCGGGACCGGATAAACCGGAACACATCTGGGCGTTTGTTTTGCCACTGGATGAAAAACATCAGTTTAGTGCATTTTTGTTCAACGTGTTGACGGACGAAGCCTATTATAAAGGCACAATGGAAAACCTTAAAGATGCTTTTAAGCAACGGAGTTGGATTCAATGAAAATTCTTCGCGCCTGGGACCGGGGGAAAAACAAAGTTGCGTATGTATACAAAGATGAAGATGGAAATACAAAGATCGGTGAAGAAAAATTTGATTGGTTTTTTTACGTTAAAAGATCGGATTTTCAAAGGAAGCAAGTCGCATTCGAACATTTGTTGCGTGAACGGCTAGTCAAGGATTATCAGCCAGAAGAAAATTATGTAAAGATATTCGTCGATTGGGAACACAACAATGATTTGTTGGATAAAAACAATGAATTCTGTTGGGAATACAAAAACTGGAGATTGTATAAGATATTAAATTTTCTCGATGAACGCAACATTCCACACTTCGAAGCAGATTTGTGGTTGTATAAGCGATGGATCATCGAAAAAAATATCGAGTTTGAAACGAATTTATCCGTTCTATTCCTCGACATCGAAACGGATGATGAACATATCAGCGGGCAACCGATACCCGGCGAATTCAGGATTGTTTCTTGTTCTTTCGTCGATAACAAAGGTATCAAGGCAAATGTGATGGCAAGTGCCATGGCCGATGAAGCCGAAATGGTGTTGCTGCGCAAGATCCTGAAGATCATGAATGCGTATGATGTGATGGTTGGATGGAACGGTAAGAACTTCGATTTCCCGTACATCATCGCAAGGGCGATGCGCTATGGTCTAAGCATAGATTTCCGGAAGAAATTCTTTCAAGATCATTTGGAAATTTTCAAGAAACTCGGCCCAAACATGGCTTCTTATTCGTTGGATTATGTATCCAAAGAAGTTATCAAACGTGGGAAGGTTCAAACAGGGAAAAAGATTTTCCAACTGTTCAATGAGAATAAAAAATTGCTCAGAGAATACAATGACGAAGATACATTGTTGATGTATGACATCGAAGCAAAGACAGGACTCCTCGCAGCCGCCAGGGAAGTCAACAGAATCGGTATGTGTCCATGTGATGACATGTTTATCACACGGAAAATCGACATGATGATTCTGAAACAGGCGAGTGAAGATGGTCATTTCCATTTCCGAACAAAAGAGCGAACCAAAGAGGAGAGAACAGACGAACAGTTCACCGGTGCGTTCGTCTATCCTCCGGAACCAGGGTTGTACGAAGATGTGAAGGTGGTTGACTTTTCAAGCCTGTATCCAAGTGTAATCAAGACGTTCAACATATCTCCAGATACCATCATCGAGGATGCGTCCGAGATACCTGCCGACAAGATCATTAAGACACCTTCCGGTACAAGTTTTCGCAAAGATTATGTCGGAATAATTCCGAAAGTTATTGCGAAGATGGCGACAAACAGAAACCATTACAAGGCATTGATGAAAACAGTCCAACCCGGAACGGTTGAACATAAAACGTATGATAAATTGCAGTATGTTTTCAAATACTTTGGTCTGTCGTTTTATGGTGCGTTGGGTGAACAGAGCAGTCGGTTTTTCGATATACGGGTAGCCGAAGCTGTTACGCTTGGCGGCCAATACTTCATTAAGCAAACGTTTGAATTTCTAAATGAAAATGGCTACCCAGTCCGTTACGGAGATACTGACTCGGCGTTCTTTGTATTAAAAGATGCAAATAAACTTCCAGAATTGATTTCCGGTATCAAAGAACGCTGTAAAAATTTGGCAATCAATCAATTCAATGCTGATATTTCACATTTGGAAGTTGATTATGATAAGGGATTCAATAAATTCATCATTCTGGCAAAGAAACGGTATGCAGGTTCATTGTGTTACCTGGATGGTCGAACCCTGGATGGTGTGCTGTATGTTGCCGGTCTGGAATACAAGAGAACGGATCAATGCCCATATCTGAAGAAAAAACAAAAAGAATTGTTGGAAATTCTTTTGGGGTCGAAACCATTCTCTTTGGGAGAAGCAAAGGATTTCATCAATGTAGCGAAACGCTATATTTTCCAGGGAGATGTAAGCGTTGATGACATTACCTTCGGAAAGAAACTGACGAAAGATGTTTCGGAATACAAAGCAAAGACAATGCATTTGAAGGTTGTGGCTGAGATGACTGGTGATAACGAAGAGGTCTGGGTAGGTGATAAGGTGATGTATTTCATCGAAGGGATAGATGCAAATGGCAAGCCAATCCCCAGACCCATTTCAAAATACACTGGAAAGTTTTCTCAAGTTTATTACTGGAACAACTTGATTTATCCGCCTCTTATGCGTATCTTGCAGGTCGTCTATCGAGACATTGATTGGTCAGCCTATGAGGTCAAGACAACCGGAAAACGGAAGAATGCTGAAATCGGAAGGATGGCGTTGTGGTAGAATATGGCGACGTATGAATTGCGGGAAAGATTGAACAAGTTTTTCGACCTGGGCATGTATTTTCTCGACAATGTTTCTTCGATTGAGGAATGTTTGTTGGAAGCGAAGGAAACGCAGACGCGGCTGTTAGAAATCATAAAATTGCAAATGGAAATCGGAGAAGAATTTTCAACAGCAGAGCGTGATTATGATATTTTTTTGGCAGAGAAACGCGCAATTGTTCACAAGATTCTTAGGAACAAAGGGGTAACTCCAACACAACAAGTGGTTGAAACAACAGCAATAAAAATGTTCAAGGATGAATTCATTGTAATAAAAACACAGTATGATGATTTGAAAGTCCTTGTGGATGTGGCGAATAGCCTGAAAATGGCTATGTTCCAGCGGAAGGATGTAATCGTGGAAACGATACGCCATTGGCGTAGTAAAGAAGAAAAGGAATCATGCATTTTGAAAAACAAAGAGTTCATTTCAAAAATCATGAAGGGAGTTGGCAATGACTAAATTGCCAGATTGTATCCAAGCTGATCTTCTTACATCGCACAAAATGTATTTGCGGAAGCTTCGGAATAATTGTCAGAAATGTGGCGGGGTCGGCTATTTTATCAGCGACGACGAATGCCAGTATTCAAACTGTGAATGCACGTTGAGTTTTGAACGCAATTTGCGATATCTTGAGGCCAACATTCAAGCAGATTACCTGGAAATTTCCGATGATGAAATGGGAAAAGAATTCATTCCGGCCTGCTTCGAAGCGTTCAAAAACCTGCGAGAAAACATCGTTGAATTCTCAAAGAATCTTAACCTGTTGGTTCACAAAAACAAAGACGATCATTCTTACGGAACCAGTACGGTTGGATTCATGCTTTTGAAAGAAATGGTTCGGTTGAAGTATGACTGCTACGCAATTCCAACGCTGTCATTGATGGATACATTCTTCGACTTTTCCACCGATGAAGAAACGAACAATAATCGGCTGGCTGTAAACGAATTTTTGACGAAAGTTCCGGTCCTTCTGATCGACGATTTCAATGACGAATTCTCGAAGAAAAACGACAAGACATTCATTTATAATAAATTTTTGAATTTCTTGTCCAAACGGCTGCATGGAAACAAGTTTACGATCATAACGTCAAATTTTGATTATGACACGCTGTTGAATATGTATGTTGGTGGCGTGGCAAATTGTTTGAAACAACACTATCTTCCTTTCAATGTGATATGTCATACTGGCAAATACAAACGTCGTGCTTTGGTGAAGGCGAAGAATAGCCTGTCAGACAACATGAAAATGTTGTTGGAATATGTGGACGCTGGCACGAAAGAAACGGCACAGCCGACACATGATTCCCCGATGGTCAAGAAACAGCGGAAAACGAAGATCGATTTGGATGATCTTGATGATAAGATCGCGAGGAAATAGTTTGTGGAACTGAAAACAGAAGATGCAACACTCGAAACAAGTTTGATTTATTCGTTTTATAAATATGGAGAAGAAGCATTAAACGCTGCAAAAAAATACATCAATGAACACGATTTCATCATTTCTACAAACAGGAAGATTGCAAAGATAATCTTTTCGGTTTTCACAAAACATCGAAAGATTCCTTCAATCAAAGGCACATACAAACTTTTTTGTAGTAGGCCGGATGTTATTGAAGAAGATAAAGCGGCAATCAAATACGCTTTGGAGAAGATATCCGAATCCTCGATCGAATTGTCGGATGTTCCTGTTTTTTCTGAAAAGTTGAAAACCTTAGCGTGTCAGCGGCAGTTCGTGAAGAAGGTCAAGGGTGCCATCGAGGACATGAAAACAGCCGATTTCTCTGATGTTCTGACGGATTTTTCCAGAGAAACGACGAATATCATGTATCGAATGGATGAAGATTTACAGAAAAACACGATGTTTTTCAAGCGTGATGTTGCAATCAGAGAAAAATACTTTTCTGATATTGCCAATGATGAAATTGCTGCTGGATTGGTGTATACCGGGTTTCGCAATCTGGACAAGTTCATGCCAGCCCTTGGACGTGGAACGTTGGCTATCTATCAGGCAAGGGTGAATGTTGGTAAGTCCATGGCTTTGCTCCACACAGCCATCCACAATCACATGCGGGGATTGCGTGTGATTATCATCACGATTGAAATGTCGGCTCTTGAGTATTGTATGCGAATAGATTCAAAGGTAAGTCGCATTCTTCACAGTAAATTTTCCAGAGGCATGATTACAAAAGATAAGGATCTTTGTGATTTCTGGAAAGAAAAGGTACAGACATTTGCAATGACCAATGATAATGACATTGCTGTGTACTGGGTGCCTTCCGGATGCACTCCCGAAAAGGTGGAGATGATTGTATCGACCAATCCATTTCCTCCCGATTTGGTCGTCGTGGATTATGCCGGAGATATGGAAGCAGGAGTCCGAGGGGTAATCGAATTTACTCCTCAAGCGCAGGCCCATACCTTCAAGGCATTGAAGCAGCAGGCAGGTCGGTTTGGTTGTGTGTATTACACCGCACAACAGATAAAGCGAGGCGTGAAGAAGATTGATACGGAATCTGGTGCGATGACACAGGTCGCCGCCAACAAGTCAGATTTGATGATGGTTATGGAAGAAAGCCGAGCAGATATGTGTGATGAAGGATATAATGCAACTACGTCGAAATCGAACAAAGATGAAGAAAAAACGGAAGAATCAACGGAAGAAAATAAACCACAACCAGATAAGACACATGATGGGAAACTAACAATAACTGTTATCAAAAACAGAAACGCAACAAAAAACATGATTGTTCGTCCGGTGAAGCGGTTTGCCAAGATGACGTTCTTGGATGAACCGGAACGCGATTTCATTTTGTATGCAAATGGGGATACCGAATATCCGGACGAAACGGAAGTGGAACGAGGCCCATCGGTGGATGATATAGGGGACGCGGTACACATAGAAGATGAAAATTTGCAAGCCCTGATGTAAAATACATTTTTACTTGACCACAATCCATGGTCGTGGTATGATTCAGTAGCATCGGAATGGAGGACAATGTGATTTTTTTCAAGATCAATACCAACAATTTCGTGTCATTTTTGCATAAATGTCGTTTGTCTGGATTGGTGAAGGATTTGGTTCTTCACGCGAAGGATGGACAGATTTTTGCAAAGTTCACAGACCCCAACATGTCAATGGTCTGTGAGGTTTATGAACCGAACGTCACAGTGACGGAAGAAGGTACGCTCAAGATTGCGTCAATCGACCAGATTATTTCGGTCATTGGTCGGTCGCAGTCTGAAATCATCGGTATCAAGGCATTCGAAGGGAACCAATTCCTGATTTCGGATGGCAAAGACGCCGGAACTTTCAAAGCAACCATTTCGGAAATCGGCAACGCAGAATTCATTGATTCTTTCCAAAGATTACGAGGAAAAGAATTGTTCGACAAAGAAAAGTTGCATTATAATGTGTTGGATACCGTGAAATACGAAAGTTATTGCGATGTTCCTTACGAACAATTACAAATTATTGTGAAAGATGCAAAGGCGTTCGGATTTCAAAATTACATGTTTTCCAAGAAAGATGGAATTCTTTCATGTAAAATTGAAAATCGTGCTACGAAGGATTCGTTCACTCGAAAGCTTTTAACGATTGATTCGGTAGGAGATATTCCCAGGGTTTCAGTGGGGATGGGCTTTCAGGAAATGATTGCGGCTCTCGACAAAGAGCCAGGAGAGAAAGGAAAACGGCAGATTCGATTATACTTTCACAAAATTGCTACGCTTTTGACTGACAATGCAAAATTCTTTTTCAATTTGAACAATTTGGTTTGAGGAGGGTTTATGAAAATCAACAGTACAGTAGGTGTTGTTCCGGTGGTTCAGAACATCAATTTCATTTACGACAAACGGATTGAACAGAAGCATGACTACAATGGGACGCCATTTCCGAAAAATCACAAGTTTGTCACCAAAAACACGTATGTTTATGTTCCGTTCAGTGCGGAAGATAGCATGTTTGCGTCGGACAAGTGCGATTTGTTTTTCGTGGTGAACGTGAAGAAGGCTCGGTATGACAAGGACGACAAGGCATTGGCGCGTTTCTTTGCCATCACGAAGTTCAATTCATTCGCCGAATTGCTTTTCAATGCACAAATCAAAGATATCCGGAAAGCAATGATTGATTCTTGGGTGAAAAATGGGCTGGTTCAATTGCTCACCTTCGAAGAAATTTCCAAGTTGAAAGCAGTTGCGTTTCAGGCACGACAACGGGAAAACCTGTTGATTCAGTTCAAGCGTGAATTCTACACCATCTGAAATCATTTGAGAAAGGCGTAAACAATGGCTGTGTATAGCATTAAAGACTTCACGGAAAAGAAGGGTGGCGGGGCAAAGGTTCGCAAACTGGAACTTGAAGAGGGAAAACAGCGGAAAATCTGGATTCCTGAATTCAAATTTCTGTACAAGCGTGTCCATTTTATGATTCAAAAATTGACCGATTACAAGAACGCGAAATTCTCTGCCATGGATTGCTTCAACAACAATCTCGGAGAAAAGGGCAAGGGCTGTCCCCTTTGCAAGTGTTACGACGAGTTGTGGGACAAGTGGCGTGCTGCGACCAAGAAGGAAGATAAGCAGGCTCTTTTGGGCATGATTAACCGGCTCATGACGGAAGAGTATTGGTTCAATGCCGTGGATATCGGCGATCCGGAATTGCCCTTTTTGGCTGCGCGTTTCACGGCATCGAAGATGAAAGAGTTGGCATCAATCGACGCAGAATACGGAATCGACAATGTGATCCTTCTTTACAAAATGAAGAAGGAAGGCATCAAAACAACATACACTCTCCAGGAAGATGCCGACCGAGCCGAAGTCGTGAAAAATCTGAAAGATCAATACGACACATTGAGCGGTCGGGAATACACCGATGGTGGGCCGGTTGACCTTGATCGTGGTCTGTTGCGCAATCAGACGATGGAAGTCTATATGAATCGGCTCATGGGAGGCCATGACCACGAAGAATCTTCGGAAGAGAACGCAATTGAAGAAGAATCCACAAGTCTGACCGATATCACCTTGGAAGATGTTCCGGCAAAAGAGAAAAAATCCGTCGAAAAAGACAAAAAACTGTCTTTGGAAGATGATAAACTCGATTTGTCCGATCTCGACAAAGATGATGATGTTTCGCTGGAACTGGATCTCGATGATGTTGTGGAAAAACTACCGGAAAAACAATATGCCATCAGTCCACTGTTCATCAAACAAAATGCGAAGGTTGTCAAAACAATCGAAAGCATTTTCGAGCATCTGAACAGCAAAAAAGAACTTCCATCGAAGGAAACATACAAGGAAAAGATCGAAGCGTTGTTCGGATACGTCAAGACAAAAAAGGAAATCAAGGTTCCCATGTCGGTCATGGTCGGAGAATATACCGAAGTTGTGAATCTGTAACCAAACAAGGGGCGGGATTCCGCCCCCTGTATCGAATGAAAGGAATTTTTTCATGCGGTTGCGTTGGAAAAAGCATCCAAAACCAAAAGGGCTGGCGGCTGTTTGTTCTGGCCCTCTTGGGTCTGATCTTACCGATGGAAAAACAGAATACGCTACGGTTTATCCATCCGATGGGGATTGGCATGGGCCTTTGCGTGGTTGGTACTGGGTTTCATCTTCGTTTGGATATGTGAACACATGTAACGACAAGTTGATGCCAACCGAGGCAGAAGCCAAAGCTGCCGCCATGGCACACGTCAAGAATGCTCTCACAGCCAGAAAGGGAAACAATGATTGATGCAATGAATACATTCGTTCTGTATGTTCGTCGGTTGGTGGAAGATGCGATTCTTCCGGCAAGAAAATCCATCACAGAAGCTGGATTCGATATTTGCAATTTGGAAGAAGTTACGATTCCTCCGGGGGAAATTGCGGTTGTTCCTACGGGAATTGCCATCGAATTCCCCAAAGAATTCAAAGGTGAGATTGTTCCGCGTTCCGGTCTGGCAATCAAGGGATTGACGATTGTGAATTCTCCCGGAACAATTGATTCTTCGTATCGCGGAGAAATCAAAGTTATCTTCCAAAATGTTCATCCACGTGATTTCATCACGTTGCCGAAACAAAGTCGGATTGCACAACTGACATTCGTTCCAATCGGCAATCCCACCTTGGTAGAAATTGGGGAACTTTCACCTTCGGCGCGGGGAGAAACCGGGTTTGGCGCATCGGGGGATAAGCCGTTTGATTCAGCAGAAAAAGCATGAAAAAGATTTTCATCCAGGACATTCATGGAAGGGTCGTCGATCCGCTGGACCCGAAACCGGAAGATTTCCATATCTGTGTCATTGCGTGGTCACTGGCAATGAAATGCCGGTTCAATGGACACAGCCGCAAATTCTTTTCTGTAGCGCAACATTCGGTTTTGGTATCGCGGTACTGCAATCCCGAAAATGCGCTGTGGGGTCTGTTGCATGAACTGGATGAAGTCTATTTTCCAGACATTCCATCACCTCTCAAAGCATTGTTTCCCGGCTGGGAACAAACAACCGGGAAACATCTGGAGGCAGGAGCAAAAAATTTCGGATTGAAAACACCGATTCCGGAAGATGTCAAGTATGCAGACCTGATGGTGTTACACGCCGAAGCCAGGGATTTCATCACTCCTTGTGAAATTCCCTGGACGGACAATCTTCCAGGTTGCGATGAAATTCCGAAAATAGTAGCATTAACGCCGGAAGATTCGAGATTATTGTTCATTGCACGTTTTTGTGAATTGATGAATTTGCCAAGTTATCTTCAGAATTATCTTTCGAGGAAAGGCGTTGTAAGATGAAAAAAATCAATGGTACCAATGTATTGATTCATGAAGGAAATATTCAAATTCCGAAGGGCAAATACAATTTCAGCTTTCAATCAAAAATCGCATTTGTCGTGAAGAATTTCGATTATGAATTTATTTTAAGGGTAATGAAATATCTCAATTGGGAATATGCACTCCCAGATGGAAATCGGGTGCCCAGCCTGGAGGAAATCATCATTCTGTCAGAACGTCTGATGAATCTTGCTGTCGAAGAATACATCAAAGAAAATTCAGTCAGGATTGCGCTGAAAACGGGCGGTTTCGTGGCAACTGTTGACCGCGATGAAGTTGAATTGTCGTTTGAATTTGAAAACTTCTCTTCGGAAGCTATATGATGGATGAATATTTGAACCTTGTTTTACAGCGGTTTCTTCGGCAAAAAACATGTACTATCGGGAAACTGTATATGGATGATTCCGAGGAACCGATTTGCTTCACGTTGGAAGATATCGTGCGTGATAAAAAAATCTGGGGCAAAACGGCAATTCCTGCCGGTCGTTATCGAATTGTTATGTTCAATTCTCCCAAGTTTACACCACGATATAATACCTGGGTTCCGATGTTGGAAAACGTACCGAATTATTCCCACATTTTGATCCATCGTGGGAACACACATTTGGATACCGAAGGCTGTATCTTGTTGGGAATGAAACACAATCAAGAGTCCATCGAAAACAGCAAAGACGCTTTCAACCTCGTGAATGCTGCCATCAAGAAGGCAATTTCGGCGGGAAAAGAAGTTTGGATTGAAATCAAAGATATCGAGGCGAAGAACTGATATGTCATCAATCGAAAAAATGGCGTCATTTTTGGAAAAAGCAAACAAGAAAGTCAAGAAAACGTACGGCGCGGATGTAATGTATGTCGGCAGCAAGCTTGGGAATTTTTTGCCGCTATCGACGGGCTTTTTGACGATTGATTGGGGAAATTCCGGCATTGGTGGGTTCCCTCGCGGTGGAATCACTTTGATTCATGGAATGGAATCCACCGGCAAATCCACTTTGGTTTTGGAGGCAATTGCATTCGCACAAGAAGAAGATAAAGAATTCATTTGTTTGTATGTCGATGTGGAGAATTCATTGACGGAAGATTTCCTTCAATTCAAAGGTGTTGATCCTTCAAGAATTGTCATATCTTCACTTAACAATGAAGATGCATTGGTTCAAATCGAAGATGCAATCAAGGAAAATATTTTCGATATGATTGTTATTGATTCTTTGGCGAAATTGGAATCGACAAAGATTCTGGAAAAGGATCTCGGAGAATCCGGTCAGCGGAACCGGCGTGCCGTTATCATCACGGAATTTCTTCGGAGGATTTCTTATATCCTCCGAAAGAGCAAAACGGCATTGGTCATGATTAACCAGGAAGTCCAAAACCAAGACACTTCTCCTTGGGCACCAAAGACGATTCTTCCCTGTGGATTCCAGCAGAGATTTTCGTCGAATTTGATTCTGTCTCTCAAACGCAAAGGCGCAATCAAAGACGGGAAACGCAGGATCGGCTATGAATTGACGATTACATCGACAAAATGCAAAATTTCCGACCATGAGCGGGTGGAAACGACTCTTTTGTATATTTTCGATCATGGCTTCTTGCGCACATATGCCGTTATAGATTATCTTGTCATGGTGGACATTATCAAGAAGCTGACGGCAGGACGATACGAATTCATCGACAAGACGCTCTGTTCTGAAGTATTCAAGCCGAAGGACATCACGCGGATTGCTGCGGAACTGAAAAATGTCAAAGGGGTCGATTTGCATAAAATCCGACCGGACAATGTTGAATTCAAAAAGGTTGACGCGACCGGGGAGCCGAATGAAGAAAGCGATTTGCCCGAAACGACCATGGATGCGGAGTAAATGAAGTTCATTGCTGTAGATCCTGGTGACGAGTTCTCTGGATTCGTCACCATGGATCTTTTTGGCAACATTTACAATTTCGGGAAAATAAAAAATGAAGAATTATTGAAATATTTTAACAAAATATCACAAACATTCGATGTTGTTGTTTTTGAAATGGTTGCAGGCTACAGTTCATCTAAACACGTAACAGAAACGATTCTTTGGATAGGAAAATTTATCAGAGAATTGGAACTGCTTGGCAAAGAAACGGATCGTATTTTCAGAGCGTCCGTTCTGGCAATGTATCCTGTACGCAAAAAAGCACGGGAAACAGAAGGAATTACTTTCAAAACTTCCGATGTTATTATCGAGCATATCTTGAAAGAAAATTACAAAGAAAAATTGGTAGAAACGTTCGGCAAAGAACGCGTGATAAAATACTTCGTTAAAGATGTTTGGCAAGCGTTGGCTTTAGGGATTGCATTTATTGCTAAGAAGGATGGAACATACGATGATAAAAAGTATTCAAGTAAAAAACTTCCAGGCACACGAAGAAACAAACGTTGAATTGAGTGTCGGAATCAATACGATTGTTGGGTTGTCCGATTCTGGGAAGTCGGCATTTATCCGTGCGGTAAAAGCACTGTTCGATAAAGACAATTTTTATCTCAGTTGTTGGGCGGAATCAGGGGAAGTTTCTGTTGAATTTACCGATGGAAACATTATCAAACGCTGTTATTCGAAAACAGCATTGCGAAAATGCCCAAAGTGCAAAGCCGAAATATCCGACGAGCCTATTTGTGCGGCATGTGGAAATGTTATCGGTATCAAGATGGGAGAAGATTACTACGAAATTGGTACGGAAAAGTATCAAAAGTTCGGTGTGAAACTGCCGGATTTCATTCTGGAGAAAACCAGGATGTATCCGATTTCATTTCTCGATTACGAAGAATCATTCAATTTTGTCAACCAAATGGATGATATGTTTTTTATTGGAAATTCTTATTCTGGCGGAATCCGGAATAAAATTCTTTCCAGTATGATTCCGGATTCAGACAAGGTAGATGTATTGATAAAGAAATTGAATTCAGAAAAAGGCGATAAGATGTCTGAATTCGAATTTTTCAGTGAACGGCTTGTAAGCGTAGAAAAAATTGTCAAAGAATCAGAAGAAGATACAATTTCGCTGGAGAATGAACTGAAAGTTATCGAAGTCATCGAAAGCGGTTTGGTTGAATACAACAGAAAAATTTCATCCTTGGAAACAATGAAAACATTTTTTGAAAAAAACAAAGAACAAACAAAACATCTGGATACCATTGAAAAGACGTTCAAGAATTTGCGGGTCTTGGTCGAGATGGTCAACCGACATGAAACTGCCCTGTTGGTGTTCAATCGGTTGAATACCCTTGCCATTTCTATCAGGAAAGCCACGGTGACGTGCGAACCAATCAACCCAAGTATTCCCTCCTTCGATGCCGCAAATGTCCTGGTGGCGAAGTTACGGCGACTTACGGAGATTCAGGAAAATCTTCGTTTGGAATATACGGACCAGGAACCGGTTGTCGTCGAGATTCCATCATTCACAAAGCTGGACGGATTGGTTTCTGGGATGGCAAACCTGGGAAATCATAAAAAGAACGCGGAAACGCTTCTGGTACAATTGAAACGAGATTTAACGGAACAGAAAACAGTAAATGAAGAAATGGCTTCCATCCGGGCTGCGTTATGTGATACACTATGCCCAATCATCAACGATACTTTCTGTGACCGCTGCAAAGGGATTCTGGGGGGTGGGAAATGAGCGATGGACCGGTATGTAAATTTTGCCAGAAACGAACTACGTTGTATGCCATTGATTACGGTGATGGTGTGCAGACCCAGACATGTTTTGCATGTATGACAAACTTTGTTGTTAAGGTTGTAGAAAGATTGAAAAAAAATAAAACATTCAAAGAAGTCGTAAAGGAATTCAAAAAATGAAAGGATTCATTTATTTGACGGATATCCATTATGGAGCAAAACCTTCCAACCGGAAGGATGATTACAATGCATCCATTTTGACCAAGCTGGATTATGTACTCGGTATTGCCGCGAAAAATGATTGTGTAGTCTTAATCGGTGGGGATTTATTCGACAATCCTCGCAGAATTTCATTTATTGAATTCAATCGGTTGATTCAAGTTTTCCGGAAGTATCCGGTGGATGTATATTGCATTGATGGTAATGAGTCACATGATGGCATCGGTGATTCTTCGCCTTTGGAGGTCTTGAAATATGCCGGGATTATCAAACGCGACAAAGGTTTTGAAGATTTCGATAGCGTACGCGTTATTTTTAGGGGGCATGGTAGTGATTCTGGCAGTATTGATGCTGACCTGTCACCATCTAAACTCAACCTATTGATGACACATGAAACCATCGTGGAGGACCACGTTCCTTTCGACCACAAACTCATAGACGAATTCGAAACCAAGGCGGATCTGGTTACGATTGGACACTATCATCCATACCAGGGAATCAAGACACGGCAAGATGGGGTAATCTTTGTGGCTCCGGGGGCATTGGCCAGACGGAAGAAAATCAAACACGAATTGAATCGGTCGCCGAAGTTTGTATTTATTTCGACAAAGAATGGAAAATTCAAGTTGAAAGAATTCGATATTCCATGCGAAAAAGACATTTGGAACGATAAAGCTGTCATAGAAATCGACGACAACCTGTTTGCAAACATCAGCAACAATGTCGATTCCATGTCCGAAGAATTGAATCTTGTCCAGACGGCAGTTTCGTTGGAAGATGCCATAAAAACTTTTGGAACAACAAACGAATTTCCAGAAGAAATTATCAACTATTCGTTGGAAAGGTTATCGAAATGAATCAAGCAATAAAACGTGCTGGTTGGGGACACTCACGTTCGTGGTCGGGGTCGGGGTGGGGGTCGGGGCCGTGGTCGTGGTCGTGGTCGAGGTCGAGGTCGAGGTCGAGGTCGTGGTCGTGGTCGTGGTCGTGGTCGTGGTCGAGGTCGAGGTCGGGGTCGGGGGCGTGGTCGGGGGCGTGTTCGCGGTCGCATTTGTGGTCGTACTGAAAGGATTTTTCAATGATTCAAGCAATAAAACGAACTGGTTGGGGATACTCGCGTTCGCGAACGTGGTCGCGGTCGTGTTCGCGAACGGGTTCACAAGCATGGTCGCGTTTTCGTTCGTGGTCGGGGTCCACAGCACGGTGGGGGCTGCATATTGAATCGAGGTCTGGTTCAAAGACGTTCTGAAAGGAACAAAATTCGAATGATTATTCATGGAAACTGCATTGATGTTCTGAAAACACTTCAGAAACCAATTGATTGTTGTGTGACTTCGCCGCCGTATTGGAATCAAAGAGATTACGGAACAATCGAACAATTTGGTAACGAAAAAACGGTGGATGATTATATCTTTAACCTTCTGGAAGTGTTTAAACTGGTTCAGAATGTCATGGCAGACCATGGAACATTGTTTCTGAATATCGGTGATGTTTATTATAAAAAAGAATTGGCCTGCATACCTTTCAAGCTGGCAATGTCCATGCAGAGTATTGGGTGGAAGTTCCGACAAACGATCATTTGGAACAAACCTTCCTGCAAGCCCGAAAGCGTAAAAGATCGCTTTACAAATTCCTTTGAATATGTTTTATTCTTTACAAAGAGCCTGAAGTATTATTTCGATTGGGAAGCCAATTCCGAGATTGTAGATCCTTCGACCTGGGGATTAAAGAAGGATATGACGTATGCCGGTAAGGATCAGAAGGTTTATGACGGTACCGGTGCGGAACGTCCAGGTGGGATAAAGGAACGGATGGCGGCCAAAGTGCGTGCGGGTGGCGTGCTTAGGAAGAACAAGCGGAATGTCTGGAACATTTCCAAGGCATGTTTCAAGGGTGAGCATGTTGCGACATTTCCGGAAGAGTTGTCGAGAATTTGTGTGAAGGCTGGTTGTCGTCCGGGAGGAACCGTCCTCGATCCGTTCAGTGGGGCAGCAACGACGGGGGTTTCTTGCAAAGAAACCGGGCGTGAATATATCGGAATTGAAATCAATGCTGATTTTTGTGAACTTTCAAAAAAACGTTTAGAAGAATAAAGGAAGATGTAAATGAATTACGAAGAAGTAAAACGCAAATTAACGACATTGGAAAAACGCGCCAATGAATTGAATTCCGAAATCATCAAACGCAAGACAAAGTACGAAATGTTTGAGAAACAATTGAAAGAGGAGTTTGGAATAACTCCCGATCAAATCGACGATACCTTGAAGGAATTGGCCGAACAGCGAAATACTGAAGAGAAAAAATTGAATGAATCGGTCGAGAAAGTTTCGGCAATTGTTGCAAAACTGGAGGTTTCTTTGAATGCAGACTGATGCTGTCAATGTTTTGCAGCGGTACGCTTCGTTGAAGAAAGAGGCGGAAACGTTGAAACAGAAGATGAAAAAACTGGAAACCGATACAAATCTGATAGTGAATACTACCCGGTTTCTCACGTCATTTTCGGAATTTTATCGAGATAAAATCAAGAACAAGATCGAGAAATTGGCCAATTCGGCACTTGCTGCGATTTTTGTCGATAAAGAAATGGAATTCCGCATCATTGGGAATAAAACGGTACGGGGATTGAATTACGATATCTATATCTACACCGATAAAACACTCACACCTCTGAAGGATTGCAAAGGTGGTGGCGTATTGGATGTCATCAGTCTGAGTCTGAAGATTTCTTTCCTGAAGATGTTTCCGAATTTACGACAGACCATGATTCTGGATGAGCCTTTCCGGAACTTAGATTGTAAGCGTATTATTCCTGCGGTTGAATGGTTGCGGGAAGTATCCAATAAGCTGGGAATTCAATTTCTGATTGTTACACATCGAGACGAAATGGGAGAAGTTGCGGATAAGCAAATCCATTTCGAATTGGTGAATGGAAAGACGGTATATGGGAGTTAGCAGACAACATATTCTGGAAGCATTGGGGATACAGCGAAGTAAGCGGATGGTTGTGCTTATTCCCATCAAATTCATCAAGAAAATAGAGCTGATTTATCTGTTTTTGTACAAGACAGGAATCGGCTTTCATTTGTTGGTGGATATCATGTTGGCAGTCGGAGCAAACGTTATCTATGAATTGGTTTCGACGCACAAGGTAACAAGTCTTTGGCATGTGTTGCGGATATTGAATTGTATCCAAAATACTACCAGGGAATATGTTGTTGTTTCTAATGAAATGTATCCATTCATCAACATTGTTACCCTAAAATACATCTTCAGAGAAATGCTGAGAATGAAATTCACAGAAGAACAGAAGTTTCAATTCTTCAATTATCTTTTGGAAAACGAAAAGGAAATTTTGGGGGAAAAGATCGTGTTGGATGATTTGGATATTCATCGGGTCATGGTTGCATGGATAGAAAATATGGCAAGTTTACGTTCAAATAAAGGATAAACAAATGAATCAAGCAATTAAACGAGTTGGATGGACCCGTTCCCGTTCGCGTTCACCCGCGTGGTCATACTCATGGTCGTACGCATGGTCGGGTTCATGGACACGTTCATGGTCGGGGTCGGGAACGCTGTTGCGCTCCCATTCGTGGTCTTGGTCACGATGGCATTCGGCTTCGCTCTGAAAGGAACAAATTCGAAATGATTCAAGCAATTAAATATGCTGGTTGGTCGAGGTCGTGGTCGTGGTCGAGGTCGAGGTCGTGGTCGAGGTCGAGGTCGAGGTCGAGGTCGAGGTCGTGGTCGGGGTCGAGGTCGTGGTCGGGGTCGGGGTCGAGGTCGGGGTCGAGGTCGAGGTCGTGGTCGAGGTCGAGGTCGAGGTCGTGGTCGTGGTCGTTCTGAAAGGAACAAAATGAATAAAAAATAGATTTTACGAAAACCGGTTGACAATGAATCGCGTTGCGTGTATATTCTTCATATCAAAGGGCAACACGCCCAAACAAACGAGGAGCAATGAAAATGCCGAAAGCACAGAGTCCCTGGAATGTTGGAAAACAGTATCTCATCCGCACCGTGACCATGATCCAGCATGGTACGCTGGTCATGGTAACCGACCATGAATTGGTCTTGGAGAAGGCGGCATGGATCGCCGATACCGGACGCTTTGCCGATTTCCTGATGGGGAAGGAACCCAACGAGGTCGAACCGTTTCCCCAGGATCGACAGGTGATCGTCGGACGCGGGGCTGTCATTGATGCCGTCGAACTTCCCGGCGTGTTCAACGTTCAGAAGTAATCAACGACGGTGAAACAAGGGCTGGCGAAAGTCAGCCCTTTCTATTTCTGAAAGGAACAAAATCGAAATGATTCAAGCAATTAAATATGCTGGTTGGTCGTGGTCGAGGTCGAGGTCGGGGTCGAGGTCGAGGTCGAGGTCGGGGTCGGGGTCGGGGTCGAGGTCGAGGTCGGGGTCGGGGTCGGGGGCGGGGGCGGGGTTGCGGTCGGGGTGCGGGTCGGGGTCGCGGTCGCGGTCGCGGTCGCGGTCGTGGTCGGGGTTTCGGTCGCGGTCGTGGTCGTGGTCGTGGTCGGGGTTGCGGTCGCGGTCGGGGTCG
>Ga0172381_10001168_pt1 | contig 31568 bp, 57 predicted proteins | sample Leawel6488metaG_FD_119754 | JGI IMG/M metagenome (GOLD analysis project Ga0172381, IMG submission 119754) | Leachate microbial communities from a municipal landfill in Southern Ontario, Canada - Leachate well 64-88 metaG | ecosystem: Engineered > Solid waste > Landfill > Unclassified | place... | reverse complement strand
TGCACATGGACCAGAACCGCTCCGAGAAACTGATCAGCGTGCCAGGTCTGCGAGCTGTGATCGAGGATGACTTCGAGGCGCTGACGTATCAGATCGACCTCGAAACCGGCCGGCTGACGAACCAGGTTGCGGCAATCCTCCGGGAGCGGAAAAACCTCGATCTCGCGTACGCAGCATTCGTCACGCTGACCAACTCGGCAGCCCCTCGCGAGCAGATCGAGAAGGCCGCGAAACAGTTCCGGCAGGCTCAGGATGCAGTCTCCGATCTGATCTGGGACACGGAGGCGCTCTGATGCTGCGGCCGACGTTCACCCCCTGCGACGAGGACAGCCGGCGCCGGGACCTGCACCGCACAACGGTCCACCTCTCGGGATTCGGCGGGCCTCGATTCGAGGAACTGAAAAAGGCGCTGTTCGCGGTTCAATGCGAGGTCGGATCCGATGCGATCCGCGTCCAGGTTCACCGACGACAGCCGGCAGCGGAGGTGCAGTGATGGAGCCAATTCAGACTCTCGACCTCACGGATCGTCTCGTGTTCACCTCAACCGATGAGGTCTTGCCCGACGGGGGAGATCTCGAAGAGGCGTACCAAATCGAACGGGATATCAAGACGCTCAAGGGGCGGATCAAGAGCCTCGAAGAGCGCCGGGCTGAGATCATCGACGACGCGATCGAGTCTGGCAACCTGGTGCAGGAGGACGCGCTCGGGAACCGCTACGAACTCAAGGACAAGGGGCGGACGGTCCGCACGCTCGACATCAACCTCCTGTGGCAGAACCACCCTGACGCATTCCGGGAGATAGTCAAGAACGCCCGGTGGGAAGTGAACCCGTTCGAGGCGATGGAGTCTCTGACCGAGGCTGAGATCGTCGCGTGCAGTGTGTTCTCACCTGAAGTCATGAGGCAGAAATTCCCGGAAATATTCGAGAGAATCGCGACACCGTGCGGCGGGTCCGCTCTGGTCGGGGACGCTAAGGGCTACCTCGGTGAGAAGCAGATCGATGCCTGCAGCACCGTGAAGGTCTCGCCGGCATGGAAACTTGAGTACGTGCTCGGCGAGAGTGCCGGCCTCGGGAAAAAGGCCAGGGCTGCGAAGGGGGTGCAGTGATGCCTCTCTCAGCCGCCATGCTCCCGCCAGAGGTTCAGACCCTGCCGGCACAGGTCAGAGCCCTGACTGAGGAATCCGAGGCCAGGATCGAGGCACAGGCGGCGTGCGCCCGGCAGACACAGAGCAGCATCGAGGAGCTGAAAACCCTGTTGCTCCTGATCACGAAAGACGACGATCGCAAGGATTCTATCGAGATAGGGACGCCGGCAAAGGGCGGATCGGTGAAAGTATATTTCAACGCCGGCAAACCGGAGCAGGCACAGGAACTGATCGAGAACGCGATCAAGATGAGGGCAGCGGCACAGCGGGCGATGGCACGAGAGGAGGAGAGATCGTGAGCCTCATCAGCAACGCCGGCACCGCCGCGCTCAACCTCGACACGGACACGATCCAGATCACCCTGCCGGACCAGATCGCCAGCGTCGCAAAAGGGGACGCATTCGCCCTCCTCGCCAGGAACGCCAGGAGCACGATCCAGGTCCGCGACGAGCAGGGGGATCATGCCGGCTGGCTGCAATCAGTCCGGGGCGACGGGATCACCCTCTCTATTTTCGAGACTGCCGAGACGTACTCGCTGACCAAGGGCCGGCTCTCGGATCTGCTCTGCGGGGCTGTCGACGTGATCGGGTTGTCAGGCTGGAGCGTGCCGGCATGACTGAAGAAGAGGGCCCCTCATTTCTGGAGCAGCTCCAAGAGGCCATAGCGAACGATCCGGATCTTCGAGGGTGCGTTACAGTGTACAGATATGAAAGCCCCCTCAAGGAAACCGACGAGGTGCAGCCATGATCGAGCAGGCCCTCGTATGGCCTCAACCAGAGGGAGCGAGTCTCCCTCCAATCGACCCGGTGAAACTGATCGCCCTGTTGAACCGACTCATCGCGAATTATCAAGCCGAGATGGCGCATGAGGGGCAGACTGGGGCGTTCACAGCCATTTCTGATCTCAAGTACTGCATCAAGAACAAATTTTACGACCTGGAGGTCGAACAATGAGCACACCAATCGAATTCAAGAGAGCATCCCGAAAACAGTCAAAAATCAGACTTCTCATTTCAGGGCCAGCCGGCTCTGGAAAGACCTACAGCGCACTTCAGATAGCATTCGGGCTCGGGAACCGGGTCGCAGTCATCGACACCGAGCGGGGCTCAGCGGAGCTCTACTCAGACCTTGGAGAATACTACGTCGTGTCCCTCAACCCCCCCTTCCTGATGGAGAACTATCTGGAGGCCATCCACGCCGCAGAGGGGGCAGGGTTCGATATCATCATCATCGACAGCCTGACCCACGCCTGGGCAGGGGATGGGGGCCTTCTGGACCTGCACGACAAGGCCACCAGTGCCGGCGGGAACTCGTACACTGCCTGGAAGAATGTCACCCCCCTGCACCGGGACCTGATAGATGCAATGCTCCAGAGTTCTTCCCACGTCATCGCGACAGTCAGGTCCAAGACCTCCTATGTCATCGACCAGAGCGAAGGGAAGTGCAAACCCGTGAAGGTTGGGCTCGCTCCTGTCCAGAGGGGCGGTATCGAATACGAGTTCACCATCGGACTGGATATGGCCCTCAACCACACGGCAGGGGTCTCCAAGGACCGGACCGGACTCTTCAGGACGGAATACTTCACCCCGTGCCGGGAGACTGGAGAGCGGATAAAAGCCTGGCTCGCAACCGGTGCTGAACTTCTCCCGCAGCCCCCCAGAGCATCGACAGCAGCGCCGGCCGCCCCCCCGACCGCAACGGTCCGGAGCCCTCCCGCGGCCCTGCTGAACGGCACCAAGCCGGCTGAGGATCCAGAGCAGTTCAAGGGCCACCTCAACGATGAGCTGCACTGCTTCGACTGCGGGGCCAAAATAGACCCTAGCCGGGAAGGGGCTGTATCTAAGCGGGATTACGGCCGGTATCTCTGCATGGGGCACCTGAAGAAGGCGAAGGCGGAAGAGGCCGCCAACGCGAAGCCAGTCACAAAGCCGGCACCGAAGCCCGCCCCTGCAGCTCCCAAAGCAGTTGCAGAGCAGGCCCCGGAGGAGAAGCGGGACCAACCCTCAACCTCTCCTCTCGCGTCGACGATCGCAGAGATCAACGCCAGGCAGGACGAGGTTGAGCGGAAGCAGAAGAAGGCCCCGCTCCCGCCATTGTGCGCCGGCTGCGGTAAATCCGTGACTGCCAACGAGATGAGCGCCTCGCTGAAGGTCTGCCCGGAGACGCTGTGCGCTGAGTGTCTCGCGCTGATGCAGGACGAGCCGCAGAAGGTGGCCTGATGCCCCTCAACTCTGATTTTTGCCTTGACATCATGGGATGTGACCAGCCTCGGAAAGCCGGCTGCTCCATCTGCAACATCACTCACGAGCCGCTGAATGGGATGAATCTCTGGGACTGTCCGGAGGTAAAGAAAGTCCTCGCAGACCACCGGACGATAGGCAGACGGGAGGCAGCCGCAGAACTGGATCGGTCAGCCGGCCAACCGCCGCAGACGTACGTCCAGAAGCAGAGCCTCGTGAACCTGCTCATTCTCGCGGGCTGCAAATACCACGAGGAAAAGAAAGACGATCACGCCGCCGCGATAAATCTAATCCTGACGACTGCCCTCGCCGGCAATGTGCTGAAAGAGGTGGAACTGTGACAATCTCTGCCGGCGGGATCGCGTTCAGGAACAATCACGAGGGCGCGAAATACTCTCAGGCGATCCTGAACAAACGCCCGATCGGGGGTGCGCTGGCTCTCCGAGAAGTAAAAGTCCTCACCGATGCACTGAGGTTCTGGGGACCACGAGGCGCTGCGGCTATCGGATGCGAGATTGATTCGATCACTGTCGAGCGCCACAACGGGACCGGATCTCGATGTTTCCGAATCCGCCGCATTGACGGGACAGAAACCGAGATCAGCTATCTGCGAGTGTGGAACCGGAAATCCTCGCACAAAAAGAGGGTGATCGAATGACTGCCCCGGTGATCGAGTACTCCATCTGCGAGGAGCATCTCATCAAGGCCAGCCGGCAGCCTCTCGCGTACACCTGCCTGGACTGCCACTGCATGATCGTCGACCGTGCCGGCGATCTCTGTCCCGCGTGCGAAACCCGGCGGAACCTGTCGAGGGGTCAGCAGCCAATCACACAGGCTCACCTGGGGGCGTTCTGATGGATCCCCGACCAACGCCGAGGATAGTTGAGGAGTTTGTTCAGGCTCAGGCTGCTCGTGGCTGTTACGCTCCGAGCACCCCTATTCGTATGCGCAGGGCACTCACCACGATCTGTCTAGACAATGGCGAGGAGGCCCTGATTCATGCGCCGATCGAGACTCTGAAAACCACACCAACCAGATTACCCCGGACTGGAGCAGCCAACAAGCAGAGCTGCGTCCGGGCGTTTCGGGAATGGTACGGATGCCGGCAGGTGGCGTTCTGATGTCGCCTGAAATGCGGGACTTTTTCGATGAGATCACAGCAGAAGCAGAGGTGCAGTGGTGGAACGACCTCGGCTGCTGGCCCTCCTGCCCCGCGTGGGGGGTGCGATCGTGATCCAAATAACAGTCAGGCGATACCGATCCCCCGTTGGACAGCCACATCACTGGCAGCGGGAGCCGGCTCTGGTTGGATTCTACCAGTACTTGATATCCGATGGCCGGCTCGGGAACAGCCACGCCAACACTTATTGTCGAAACCTCCTCGCGATCATGCAGAAAACCGGGATGGACTTAAACGCTCTGTCCCGCTGCGATTATGAGGCGGTTATCTCCCGGCACTACTCGGATCTGAAGCCGCACAGCCAATCCATCAAGCGATCGGCCATTCGACGGTTTCAAGAGTCGTTGAACTATTCGGAATCTCCGAAGGGTTGCGAGGTGACAGCATGAAACCCGTTCGATGCCCGGCCTGCGGTGCACTCGGTGAACGTGGAACGGCCAGCAGCCCCAAACAGAAGATGTACTGCCGGCTCTGCGGGTCAGTCTTGCAGTGGGCGACGGCATACGATCTGTTGAATCAGCGGAGCGGGGGGAGAGCATGAGCGCCCTCACCGATCTACTCGCCTGGTTCGCCGAATGGTCGATCGTCATCGCGGTACTGGCATTCATGCTGATCGCATACCTCGTTCTCTGGGGCATGTACCTGATGATGCGAGCGTGGGGGTACCGGCGATGATGTCCGCCGAGAGAAAACAGCTCTGGTACGCTCACTATAATCGTTCCGTGGCCGCTAAACGGTTCGGGGTGCCCTTGTCGACCGTGGATCAGATGATCAAGGATATCGGGGCAGGGCTCCGGACCGTAGAACCCTGGGAGTGGACATGATCGCCGAATCCTGCGTGTCGACCCCAACCCCGGCGCTGAGACGGGCGCGACTGTTGGAATGGCGATCTAAGCCCTTGCTGGTAGAAATGGAAGCGTTCCTTCTCTCGCGAGGGATGAAGCCCCGCCAGGCCCGCAGGTCGTGCGCGCAGACGTATCGAGTTTTGCGGCGGGCAGGGGGGCCCGACAGGGTACGTTCAGCCGACGTAAAAACCCTTGTTCCTGTGATATATCCCGAATGTGGGCAGGAGTATCACTGGTCTATCGAGTCGACGGTACGGTGGTATCAAGAGTTTGAACGATCTCGTTCAACAAGTGGCCCCGGGCCGGCACTAGACCAGGTCCTCGAAGGGAGCCTGTGCCCCAAGGGGCCAGCTACATTGTGGAAACAATCCCCAGAACTGGTCCAATTCAATCCGTATCTGATTAAAACTCGGCACTCTGCGAGACATGCTGACGCGTTATGCGGGTGCGTGTTCCGGGCGTCTAAAGTCGACGGCGTCAAGATGTCCGATCTGGCGGTCTGCGATGTCGATGATTTTGTACGGGAACACTTCGGAGATCTGAGTGCTGGCTATCGATCGGATTACCGACGGGCGATTCGACGGTTTCAGGCGTTCTGGGATGCAAGCGAACTATCCGGAAATCCCGGACAGTTGATCGGAGGGGTGCCGGCATGATGCCCCTTCTGTACATCGCCGGCCCGTACTCGGACCCGGATCCGATCCACGGCGTCGAGCGGAACGTCAGCCGGGCCTCTGCAATCGCTCTGGAAGCCTGGAGAGCGGGATGGGCCGCGATATGCCCCCACAAGAACACCTACCCATTCCACCACTGCCCGGATATCCCGGAGTCGACCTGGCTCGCCGGCGATATCGCGATGCTGAAGCGATGCGACGCGATATTGATGATCCCGGGCTGGAGCAATTCCAAGGGCGCAAAAAACGAGGCGCGTGAGGCTCAGAAAGCCGGCCTCAAAGTCATTGATTACCATCTCGCAGGGATTCCCGCGCCGGCTGAGGTGCTGCGATGACCCTCTTCATTTTCCTCGACGAACAGGAACACACGATCGCGATGCGGCGCTCAGTTCAGGAGGCGGATCGATTCGAGCGGCACACCCGGCAGCAGGAGCCCGATAAATCATTCCTCCGATTGGAGATCGCAGGGGCAACGCTGGTCCGCAGCGACAGAATTGAACCGGAGCCGGCATGAGCGATGTTATACCTACGAACCGAAAAGAAGCGCTCGACTTGATGCTCAAGCAAGGGGGGTACGATTCCCTCTCTCCAGAGCAGCGGGCGGCAGTTGAAGCGAATTGGAAATATTTCCCGCCGGCATCGGAACCGGTCCCAAAACCCAAGGGGTATCCGGGGATCTGCGCATCTGAAGGGGGGGATCCCGCCCCCGAGCCCGAACTATCCGAAGGACAGAGAATCTTGAAACTGACCCTTCTGCGCCTCGCCGCAGACATCCGGAAGAGCACAGATCCAGAGAAATTACTGGATCTCGAATCGATGGTCCAACATCTCAACAGGCAGGATCCGAATGCTTTCGAGTACGATCAGGTCTCCGAGATGCTCAGGGAAGGGGATGCCGAGGAGATGATCGAGAAGGACGATGCGGAGCGGAAAGCCCGACAGGATCGCAACATCGTGATCACCGGCCACGACCTGCACCACCTCACCGAGCGAGCTATCAGAGCCCTGAAGAACTGGAACCAGCCGCCGAGACTGTTCCACCGGGCTGGCGGGATCGTCCGGATTACCCTGGACGAGTCTGGCCGGCCCGTGATCGATCGCGCCGACGAGTTCACGGTCCGGTGGGCTCTGGAGGAGAGCGCCGACTGGATGCGGGAAACGAAAAACGACATTGTTCCAGTATACCCCCCGCTCGATGTGGTCAGGAACCTGATGCGAGAGCCGGCTCTCTCCCTGCCGCCCCTGAAGGGTACGATTGAGATCCCGACCCTGCGAGGAGATGGATCGATCGTGCTCAAACCGGGGTATGACGAGCGGACCGGATTGTACTACGCCCCGGATCCGAACCTAAAAATCCCCGAAGTGCCGGACAGGCCCACAAAAAGGGAGGTCAGAAAGGCCGTCGAATTGCTCCGGGAGATCTTCTGTGATTTCCCGTTCATCGACGATGCAAGCCGGACGAACACGATCGCGACGCTGATCACCCCGATCCTCAGACCAATGGTCCACGGGCCGGTCCCGCTCGCGCTGTTCGATAAGCCGGCAGCCGGCACAGGATCCAGCCTGCTGGCAGAGGTAGTCGCGCTGATCGTCACCGGTCGAGACGCGGCCATGATGACGGCTCCGACGCACGAGGACGAATGGGAGAAGAAGATCGCATCGGTCCTTATTGCAGGCCGTTCGGTGGCGGTTATCGACAATGTGGACGTCCGGCTCAAGGTCGCATCCCTGGCCTCCCTGCTGACCCTCAGCACCTACGAGGGGCGTATCCTCGGAAAGAGCGAGATGATCACCCTCCCGCACAGGACCGTCTGGATGGCCGCCGGCATCAATCTCCAATTAGGCGGGGATATGCCCCGGAGATGCTACTGGGTGAGGATGGACGCGAACTCGTCCCGGCCTTGGAAGCGGACCGGCTTCAAGCACCCGGAGCTCAAGGACTGGGTGATTGAAAATAGGGGATCGATTCTCTGGTCAATCCTGATCATCTGCAGGTCATGGGTCAGGGCCGGCGCACCCCTCCCAGAAGGGATCCCTTGTATGGGGAATTTCGAGGCATGGTCCCGGGCTGTCGGGGGGATTCTTCAGCATTGCGAGGTGGCCGGCTTCCTGGCGAACCTTGATGAGATGTACGAGGAGACCGATTCCGAGGGGCCGGAGTGGGAGGCGTTCTTTGAGCGGTGGTTCGAGATCTGGAAGGATAAGCCGATAACAGTCTCGACCATCGTTGACTATCTCAAGAACGTCGATCACCGGGTTCCAACCGAGGCTCAACTCCTCTCGGTCCTCCCGGATGCACTCACTGAAGCGTGGGGTCGACCAGGATCATTCACCCGAAAACTCGGATATGAGTTGGCCCACAGAAACGGCCAGGTGTTCAACAACGGGATGAGGCTGAAAAAGGGAGGGACAAAAAAGCGGTATATGACCTGGATTGTAAAAGGAGCGTCACAATGAGCCCCGATACAAAAGGTGAGTCCCTGTTTGCAAAAATTCGGGACGTTTGCGGGCAGGTTTCCCTAAACAAACCCCATTTATCCGTTTGTTGTGACGCAAGGGTGAGTACCGGTGAGTCTGTTTGGTACCCCCGTACGAGAAAAAAAATAAAATTCTCTATACGTAAGGGTACCAAACAGACTCACCGGTACTCACCCTCGGAAAAATCTAAGGCCTGCTACCCCACCAATTCTTCAAACGGGGCTAAGGGCGCTCTGCGATTTTGCAGTATAGGGACTCACCCTTATTTTAGAGCAGGAGCCGGCATGTGACCATTTCAATAATTGTTGTAATGCCAGAAGAACACAAAACAAGTGAGGTTGATCAAAATGACAAAAAATGATGTAAAGTGTGAAAATTCAAGTAAAGTTGAATTAGATCCGGAAACCGAGGCTAACTCAAAAGAGGACGAATGCTGTGGAAACTGCAGATTCCATTCAGCCGACCAGGAATGCCGGCGCCATGCACCAACGGGTGGAATGTACGATGAATCTCATAATGGATCGTTAGTCTATGATCGGTGGGCGGAAACAGACAACAACGAATGGTGCGGCGAATTTGAAAAGGAGGTGCTTTGATGTCAAAGGATGAGATGGATCTCAAGAATGAGACGAAAAGACTCGAAAGGGCTACCCTCGATATTGAAAAACTGAAAGTCAATTACTGGAGCCTCTGGCAGGAATGCGGGGAGATCCGGAAGGAGATCGAAGGGCTGAACAGAAAAGAGGAGGAGAAGATGACAAACAACGAAGCCGGCAACACAACTAAGGACGAAGAGATGAACGCGATCATGTCAAAATCACTCGTCAAGAAATCGCAGAAATTCGACAAGTACGTCGTGTACACCTGGCCGGCATCATCTGGCAAAGCGATCCCGCCTGAAGTCCTCGTCGATATGGCCGAAGCGATTGAGCCCGAAAACTGCATCGACGAACTGATCGCCAGGCACAAGGCAACCCTCGACCTGCTTGTGAAGCCGGCATACCCAAAAACCACGCCCTTCCTGCGTGCTGCACTCGACGCGGAAAACCTGAAAAAGATCGTCGATGCGGTGGAAAAACGAGTGGTTGAAAATTATTACGGCGGGAAAACCGAGCCGGCCCTCTCACCTATGGGCTTTGTCCTTGTGAATTGTCCTTGTGTTCAGATCCCAATCACTGCAGAGGAGCCGGCGGAATGCGGATGCATCGACAAGGCGGCATTCCTCGAAGAGATCACGGGGGGAATCGACCAATTCGAGCAGCACATCAACGATCTGGTGAAGGCGGGAAATGTTGAACTCGCCGGCGAATATGACACGCGAGTAAGAACGCTGCGGGGCGTGCGAGCACTGATCGACGAAGGAAGGTTCGATCGTGCACCCTGCAAGCCCGAGCCGGCGCAGGTGGGCACAAAATCCGCATCCGAGGAAAAACGAGCACCGACGAAGCCGGCGCTTGATAAGGGGGATATCCTCGATCAGATCGAGCATTTGTTTTTTGAGATCAAACATGACAATCTCGAAAGATCCTGTATCATCAATGCGGCACACATCCTCCACGATCGGATAAAATGCGGGGCATTCGATCTCCCCTCAACCCCGATCAGCACGCCTGATCTGGTGGAACTGCTCCGGTCCCGGGCCAGTCTCGCGGACGGGATCGACGTGACCGATCTCGAAGCCGGCGAGCTGCTGAATATTGGAGGAAACAAACCGATGACCGTGATCGCAGTCCGGAAGGAGGATCGATCATGACCTCAATCACTATTTGTCCCCCGGCAACAAACCACCCCGGCGATGATATCGTCTGGAACCCTGCCCGAGTCGATACCCGCCTCTTCGCCGAAGCCGGCAACCTGATCCTGGTCCGACCAGGTGCAGCATACCGACTCGACCAGCGGATCAGCCTCGGCGATGGCGTCACGGTCAAGGGGGCGAACCCGATCGTCATGCCGGCGGATCAGTCCATCATCCCGGTAGCGGACCCGAGCAACATGGCGGTATTCGCCAGCGGGCCAACGACACCGAGCGCGAGGAAAGACAACAGCAAAACCGGCGGGTTCAGGCTTGAAAATGCTGACTGCGCAACGCTGCAGGATATCTTCTTGCAGGGATACGCCGGCATCGACTATCTCAAGGCCACGAATTGCCAGACAACGAGGGTCTGCATCGATCACAAGATCGGCGATGCGTGGGCATGGTTCCAGCAGACCGGCGCATTCTTCCAACACGAGGGATGCAACGGTAACACGTTCTCCTCCTGCTTCACCAGAGCCCAGCACCACGGCTTCCTCAACCACGATGGGGGATGGGTCAAAAACACGACGTTCCGCGACTGCAGGGCGATTGACTGCGGCTGCGGTAAGGAGTCGGATGGATCGGGATATCTTGATTGGTCCGTAGGGTTCGATCTCGCGGAACAATGCGACGTGGACGGCGTAACGGTTGACTCCTGCTATGCGGCGAAGAACGGCAAAGTGGGCTTCTACTTTGAACCGGAGGACACCGGGAATGCAGACCGCAAAGCGCCTTACATCCGGAAGAATATTCACCTGCTCAACTGTCTCGGAGTCGACAACGGCAAATACGGCGGCGGGATGCTCGGACAGATGAGGATCAAAGAGGGCGAACAGTGTAACTATCTGGTTGCCTCGGGACACCTGGAGAACTGTATATCCGTCAGAGGGGCCAAAGCCGGCTTTTACGCTCGCCAGGAGTTCAACGTGGACCCGCTCGTGTACGACAACTGCATCGACATCAGCAGCAACCGGGGATTCGTGCTCGAACTCGCTGGCGCATCAGCCACATACAACAACTGCATCGCCTACGAGCCGAAGGTGTGCGGGGTGCAGTTGATGGGCTCAGGTCCGGTTCGGTTCACCGGCAAGGTTCAGGTCAGCAACGGGGCCGAAGCGTTCCACCTCGGCGGCTATCTCAGGGTGTACGATATGGAGAGCCGGGACGGGAACAACACGCGGCTCCAGCAGGCAACCGCGAAAGAGGATTGGTGGCCGGTGAAGGGGCTCAGTATCAACGCTCAGGTCGCCGGCACAAGAACGCCGTGGGTGAAGCATTCGGGGACGGTGGTTGATACGAGTAACGTGAAGGTGATATTTGTCCCAACATTCGACGAGCCGGCATGGGGCTACATTGCAGCGACGCCGGCAACCGATCCGATCCAGCCGCCGATCACCCCGCCCGTCGTGCCGATTGCAACCGTGCCGACCGAGGAAGCTGGCGAAGAGGATCCAGTCGCCAAGACGCTGACGATCTACTATTCGGATGGCTCCAACAAGGTGATCGCGTTATGAGTAGGTATATCTCAGAAGATGAATTGCTTATCTCATTGAGGAACCTCAGAACAGTGTACCTTGGACAAAATCAGTTCGACAGGGCGAATGTAGTATTTGAGATCATCAGAAGCATCGAAAAGCATGAGATGATAACGGGGCCGGCCTCTCAACCAGTTCTGACCGAGGAACTATGGCAGGCGATCAAGGCCCGGATGAACCAAGAGCAGCGAAGCCGGCCAGATTGGACGCCCGTTTATTCCCCGAATGTAGTGGATCCAAACTCAACAACCGGACAGAGGAGTGTATTTTGAGCGACGAATCTAAAACCACAATGGAAATATCATTTGAGGGAGAGTTGAACCTTGCCGGCATCCCCGATCAGATGTTGGTTGATGAGGTAATCCGTCGCTTGAATATTCACCTCTCAACCGACACAAACGATCTCCGGTTTACTCAATCCCGCGGGCCCGAGAGGGCACTTAAAAGGGGGGTGATATTTTTTGAAGGGCCACTCACGATCGATGCACATCGAATAGACGATGGCGAGGCGATGATCTGCGTGATCCGGAAAGGGATCCATCCAGCGATCAACGAAGAGGAGCCAACAGCATGAGCGACACACTCGACAAAAAATATCTCCTTGAGGTTTTGGACAAACTTGCCGAGGGTTACGATTCTAAGCACTGCAGGGTTGCTTCCTTAGTCAAGGGCCTAATCATCAACATCGAGCGCGGCATGTTCGACACCGAGGAGCCGGCAGAATGACGGGCCAAACAGTAGTTGCTTGGGCGTGTTTTATCGCTGCGGGAATATTGATCGTGTATGTTGCATTTGACATTTGGTACCGATGGAATGACTGAAACCACACTCACCTTGGAGAACCTCGCCACCCTGATCGCAGAGGCCAAGAAGAAAAAGAAGAGCCGCGTCTTCGAGACCTCGACCCCGCTGGACCTGATCCAGAAGTACGCGAAGGCGCAGAAGAAAGAGCCATGTCAGGTCAGGCTGGAGTTCGCTGCAGCAGTCGAGCACTACGAGCAGATCTCGTACAAGCACAGCGGGCCGGAGTTCGCATGATACCCGACAAAGCCGGCAGGGTAGTATCAGACCTAGATGTTCAAACCATGTCGGGGGGATTGAGAATGGATCAGACCCCTCCTTGGCTCCAACCAAGAATACAGGAGAATCTTGAAGAGTGTGGGCTCTCCCTAGATGGGGTCCTTTGGATCCGAGAATGGAGCAAATCAGATTGGGGCTGGAGCGCCCGGATCTGGTATCAGGGCCTACCTGAAGATCCAGTGAAGGAGTACAGGCTCGGGGGGGAGGAATGATCCAAGCCGGGCCCGGAACCAACGCCGGCAACCCTGCTGCAGAGTGGGAGAGAACCCTCTCCCTCTACACCGAGCAGCGACTCACCAAAATCTACACGAATACCAAGGAGATCAAGGCCAAGCAGCGGATCCTCGAACGATCTTGGTACCTCTTCGGCTGGGTTGGGCTGCAGCACCGGGACCCGCATGAGATTGCGGATATCCTCTACGGGCACCTCTCGGAATATCGCCGGAAAGAGCCCGTTCAGCGAGTCGTCTGCATCGTCGACGATTTCCGCCGGTGGTTTGCATCGCGCTAGGCTATGCAGAATATCCTATTTTCGCAAGATTGACATAACCTACGCCGGCTTCGGGCGAAAGGTTCTTAGTAAGTATGTATCTATACGCTCCTATGACTAGCGATCTTCTGCTGCCGGCCCTCGAACTCGTGATCGGGCTATGCAGCACAGCAGCCATCGGGTATCTGGTCGGCAACCGGAAGACTCGTGCATTGATAGCGATCGTCAAGGACTCCGCTGTTTTGGGGAAAGTTTGTGCAATCTCCAAAGCAGACGGGAAGATCTCAGACGCCGAAGCCCACGAAATCGCAGACGCATCAGTCCAGCTCTTCAGTGACTTCGAGCAGGCCGGCTTCGCCCTGATGGGGCGGGCGTAGGAGGGATCATGCCCTCACGCCTTCCAGACCCACCTTTTTTCCCGCCGCCCCCGCCGAGCCCTGTGGGGTGTACCGATTGACCGCCGCTGAGATCAACACCAACGCGATCATCGCCCACTTCGATATGCGGTTCGACCGGATCGAGCAACTCCTCGCAGAGCATGGCGATTGCCGCATGTGTTCGCCGACGGTTTACCCTGCCCCGGATGGGACATCCGAATTATGAAAACAATTTTTGGAGATAACTAAAATGCCAGGATACGCAGCAGCAGCAACCCAAGTCCATGAGGTAGCGCAGGTCCAGCCGGCTATCGCACACCGTACCGCAGTAGCGACCGCAGACAAAATCACCTCGCCAACGTGCGTCGACAAACTCGCAGCCGGCTCAACCACGATCACACTCGCGACAACCGCACTGTACGGAGCAATCTCGGCAAGGATCGCCGGCATCGGTTCGGCTGGAGCGGGGATCATCTCAGCAGCATTCACACCAACGTTGAACAAGTCTGTCCTAATGGCTGTCGCTCAAGTTACAGGCGCGACACACTACGATCTGTTCCTGAGTGTCGATGCAGCGCCCAAGTGGGTAGCACGAATCACGGAAGCACAGCGGGCAGCCGGCTGTGCGGTGACGGCAGTTGGCGTTGTCGGAGCCGGCGGATCGGCTGGAGTCGTCGATATTCAAGTCGTTGGGACCGGAGTTGTCACCACAGTATCGGAGTTTTCGAGCGCGAACAACAACGCGTACAATCTGACTGGGATCACCCCAACCGTTACCTGCACGGGACGGAAAAACGCGAGAGTGTACGCGACGTTCACCCGTGGCGATTGTCTCGCAACCCCAACCTGCTCAATAATCCCGTTCACGAAAACCGGTACGACGTGGGCAGCCGGCGATACCGTGACGATGAACCTCGGCACCTCAGCCGGCAACCCAATGTCGGTTGTCAAGGATTTCAACGTCGAAGGGGCTGAATCGTTCGCCGTGGCCTGCAATCCAGTGGGCGGGACGTTCTCGGCTATCGTGATCCTGTCATGACAGCGCTGACATCACCGGGATTCCGATCGGTTGGGTTCCGAGATATCGGATCGCCTGCAGGAGCCCCGCAACCAGTCGCCGGCGCTATCGCTTGGTACCGCTGCGACGAGGGATCAGGCCAACGCCTGACGGATTACAGCGGAAACGGCAATCACGGCACGCTTGGTTCGACTGCTGGAGTCGATACGAACGATCCGGTGTGGAATGAGAAGGGATTGTATTTTGGTGGGGATGATATGGTTACAATTGGGGATCTATCCCGGTTTGGATTGCCCTATTCCCTAGATCTAATATTCTATATTCCAACGGCAATTTCTGCCGCATCACCCCCACAGGCATTATTTTATACCCGCCCATCGCCAGATACCAATAATTTTTATGTCGTCGAGTTCGGATCGTTCACCTCAGCGGCCCCAAATGAAATTATTGGGATCTCATCTAGGTTGAACTCAAATCCCACCACCGTCACTGTTCACTGTAGCGATACGCAGTCAATTCCAGCAGGCTGGCACGATTTTACAATGAACTGGAACCCCCCAAAAAATGCGTACGATCTCTATCTGGATTGTGTAATCCTAGGATCTGTGGCAGCAGGGGCCGAGAACGCCCCAATCCTCCCAATAACCGATCTGCACTTGGGAGGGCGTCAGGTTGGGGGGGCATTCGAGCATTATTTTGTCGGGGGAATGGGAGGTTTATCTATTTACCCGTTTTCACGTTCGCAAAATCAAATCGTGCAGCAATACACCTACGAAAAATACCGTCTCGCGCCAAAGCAGGTGTTCCTCCCATGAAATCCCTCACTGAAAAGGAGACGAAAGAGGCGAGAATCAAAGCGCTTGTTCCGCCTCTCGTGGGTGATACCGTCGACGGGAAGAAAATCACTACAACCGCACGGAAGAAGGCAAAGGACCCCCTCAGAGCAACCAGAGAAGCGGGCTGGAGGGCGACACTATGACCGTCCTTGTCACGCGAAACCCTGCTCTGTTTCAGGATATAGGTTGGACGCCGGATTTATCCTCAGATGGCGGCGTTGGCCCGGTAGCCATAGGTATCCCTCTGGTTGAGGCCGGCGACAATCCACGGTACGCGGTAATTCATCCTTTCGCCAGCATCGACGCGGAATGGATAGCGGCGTATTGCTCAGGGGAGAACCCTGCGATGTTGATCCTCGATGCGATGCCGGCAGACTGGCGATACCCGACCGAACCATGACAGACGACAGCCGGCAACCGTGGGAGCAGCAGCCCGGCGAGACCCCGCCGGCATACGCAGCGTACTGTCTCTATCGTGATTCCCCGCCGGCAGAGCAGCGTATCCGCGATATCTCGATCAGGATCTACGGCGGAACCGAGGTCCGGCGGTGTGTTTCGGATTGGTCTCAAAAATATCACTGGCGGGATCGGACCTGCGCATGGCTGGCGCACAAGTCCGAGATGGAACAAGCCGCGATAAACGAAGCGCTGGCGAAAGAACGGGTCGACGCAGCACGGGAACGGCTCGAAACAGGCCGGCTCGGGGTAAAGTTCGCCATGAAGTGGATGGCGAAGAATTACCTTACTGCTGAAGATGTCGCCGCGAGCTCGATCCCTGCCCTGCTGAAAGTCTGCGCTGACCTGGCACGGATCGAGGACGGGGAATCGACCGAGAGAGTGGACCAGACAATGCGGGTGATCACCGCAGACGATCTCACAGATGATGAACTCGCACGTATCGCAGCCGGAAGCAGCAGATAAACTCCTCGCCCGGCGCAAAGCCCGCGAGAGTCTGCTGGATTTCACCCTCTACACCAAGCCTGACTATCAGGTTTCGTGGCACCACAGGGCACTCTGCGAAGCCCTCGATAAGTTCGTCGCTGGGGAGACGACGAGGCTGATGGTGTCCCTCCCCCCGAGACACGGAAAGAGCGAACTGGTATCACGCAGGCTGCCGGCCTACCTCCTCGGCAAAGATCCGGGCGTCAGCATCATCGCCTGCTCATACTCGGCAGACCTCGCCAGCATGATGAACCGGGACGTTCAGCGGATCATTGACAGCCGAGAATATACTCGGGTATTCCCCGGAACCTCTCTTTCAGGGGCAAACGTCAGAACCGTTGCGCAGGGATCGTACCTCCGGAACTCTGATATCTTCGAGATCGTTGGAAGTCGCGGGATTTACCGTTCTGCCGGCGTGGGGGGCGGGATCACCGGCATGGGCGCAGATGTGGGTATTATCGATGACCCGGTGAAGAACCAGGAGGAAGCGAACTCCCCGACGTATCGAGAGAAAATCTGGGAGTGGTACACCACCACATTCTACACCCGGCTGGAGAAGAACGCCCGCGTGCTGGTTACCATGACTCGATGGCACGAGGATGATCTCGCCGGCAGACTCATCGAAGCAGCGAAAGATGAGAACTCCGATCAGTGGGAGATCATCAGGTTCCCGGCAATTGCTGAACCCGGAAATCCAATCGATCCACGTCCTGAAGGGGCCCCCCTCTGGCCCGAGAAATACTCAATCGAGCGCCTCAACCAGATGAAAGCCACCCTTGGGGCGTACCCCTGGGCAGCACTCTACCAGCAGGCTCCAGCGCCGGCAGGCGGGGGATTGTTCAAACGCGAGTGGTTCAAGTACTTCGACGTGGACGGAGCAGATTATATCCTCCACTCATCGCGCGGGGATCTCCGGATTCCCTCGTATGATTGTACAGTATTCCAGACCTGTGACCCCGCCGGCTCAACCAAGACCAGCGCTGATTATTTCGCCCTCGGCACATGGGCAGTCACCCCAACGCAGGATACTCTCCTGCTCGATGTGATCCACCGCCGGCTTGAAGGCCCGGACCAGCCGGCATTATTCCTTGATGCCTTCCAGCAGTGGAAGCCCTCGGTTCAGGGAGTCGAGGCGAGGAATACGGGACTTACCCTTTTCCAGCAGTTGAAGCGGGACGGGCTCCCGGTCGTCGAACTGAAGCCGGACTCCGACAAGTTCACCCGGGCACTCCCGATGGCTGCCCGGTATGAATCCGGCTGTGTGTACCATCGCGCCGGAGCGCAATGGCTCGTTGATTACGAGCTCGAACTCGTGGGTTTCCCCGGTGCTGCACACGATGACCAGGTCGATATGGCGGCGTACGCGTATGTTCTGCAGCAGACGATCGATCTCAGGATCGGGGCGACAATCCCACTCTCAGTGATCAACACCGCCTCAAACATCCCAACTCTAGGGCGCGGGGCAATCAATCGGGGCAGGATCCCGGGACTCTGATTATCATGGTTACAAAAAAAGTAGACAAAACCAAAATCGAAGGCCCGTTCTGGGTATTCGCGAACGGAACAGTTCTGAATCTGAAACCGACACTCGACGGCGAGGAGATCAAAAAACTCCGGGAGAATTATTACTGGGAGACGGTTCGGGACAAATACGGAACGCTGATCTACGCGGAGAAATACACCCTCGAAGTTGTCGACCCGGATCAGAATCCCGACGAGAAATTAACATCAATGCTCGTCGCGATGTGTGACGCGCCGGACGTCGACTTGTGGAACCGATGCGGTATGATCTTCCCGGACTGGTTCGACTGGGGCGTTTCCCCCGTCAACGATGCATGGGGATATGTCGGTCGGGTGTGGACGCTGCTGAAGCTGCACAGGATCCCGCCTGAAGTGTTCCTCCGGAAACCGCCACACTCGCTGTACACCTATAACGAGATCCTGCAGGGGATTATCGCCAACGCGGAAACGGGGGAGATCGAGGCGTGGGCAACAAATCAGGTCGACGGCACAATCTACAAGATCGAGAACCTGACGCTGCTGAAAGACCCGACTGTGCCAGAAATGGCCGGTCGGCCCCTGGCAAAACCAATCGTTCAGCCCGTCCGGATGGCGGACTTTACATGGGAGGCCATCATGCAGTGCGTGAACCGGGACGGATCCTCGGCTGCCGTAATGGAGCTCGACAAGTGGAACAAAGAAGATATCGAGTACGCTCAACTGGTCCTGAATAATCGTTCGAAAGATACCCAGTTCCCGCTCCGGCCCGGAATGCGGTTGATTCCGCTCAATTTCCCCAACCCCGGCACCGCAGAACGGGTGATCGCGATTCTTGAACGCATGATCACTAATGCGCACTCTGCAGCAAGTTTGGTATCGCAGGACGGGCCCTCTCTGGGGGACAGTGGAGCCTCGCGACTCGCGATCACATACAAGTTAATCTCCGGCATTCAACGCAAAATTGAGGGCCAACTCGAACGGCTCTTACAACCATTCTGCGATGAGAATGGATACCCCCTTTACAAAGTCAAGGTCCACATGCCCTCGCCGAGTATCGACCTGTCAGAACTATACCTGAAGCAAGCCGCCGAGCTGCTGAAGGGGAATAATTGCAGCCCGAATGAGCACCGCCGGCTCTGCGGGGCTGAGGTTATCAGCGATGAGGAGATCGCCGCGAACGCGGCACACTGGAAGGAGAACCCGCCGGCAGGATCGCGGGCGACCTCCGATCCGCTCGCCAGCCTGATGAACAAGGAGACGACAGTGGACGAGACCGAGCACGAGAAGATCGCCGGCAAGACCTTCTCTAACCTCGAATCCGTGCTCGATAAACTGAAAACCGATGTGATCGCGGGGGTTGAATGAACGCAGCCTCACCGATCGCCCCTTGTTGGGCCGTACTCGTCAATGCCGGCACCCTCGTCGAAGAGCCGATACCGGAACTGATCTGCGCAACCCGGATCGGGGCTGATCGGGCTATCGTGAGGTTCACGGACGGGAGCAGCGTGGAGCGTGAACTTTGAGCATCAACCTCGATCCAATCATCGAAGCCTACAAAGCCGGCATCATCGACGCACTGGTCGAGAACGCACGGAAGGCGCACATCATCGGGGATCTCCTCGCACAGCGACACCTGCACCGAGCCGGCAAGCACACGCACGCGATCACAAACGCAGCCCGGAAACCGACAGCCCCGCCAACGGAATCAGCCGGCTTCAGCGTGTTGTTCGACCATGTCGCAAAGGAGGCAGAGGACTACCTCCCGATCTACAAAAAGGATCTCGTCAAGCGGGGCGGCACAATAATCAACGGAGAATTGGTGAACTGGCTCGACACCCACGCGGAAGGGGTGCGGCAGGATATCGCCGACGCAATCGAAGCCGGCATAAAAGAAGGCTGGTCTACTACAACTCTGAGGGATAAACTATCCGAGGTGATCGACGGTGAACGGTGGAAACTCGACCGGATCGCCCGTACCGAGATGATGCGGGTGCAGGTCGCCGGCATGATGAACAGGTATTCCGCTGCGGCAGTCGAAACCGTGATCCGGATATTGGGGCCGAATCCTTGCGATCTCTGTGCCGCTGAAGGGGGCGAAGAATACCCAATTGATGCGGTACCTGATGACCACCCAAACGGGGCGTGCGATTTCGTACCGAATATCAAGATCCCGCCGGCTGAGGACACGCTGATTCCCGAGGACCAGATCGCGTGGCTGTTGGAGCAGACCGCATGAAACCCGGCCGGCTTAACCTGATATGGGCGAAACTGCGGATGATCTGGATGATCGTGAGGATGGAATCGTGACTCAACGGGAAGGAGAACGGAGATGACATTGTGGCAGTACTAACTGATAAAACCCACGAGATCGCCGGCAGGGTCCGGGCCGCACTCGGTGAGATTGAAAAGGAGTACGGGATCCACATCGACAAGGTGACGAGGAGCCTGCCTGAAGAGGTTGCAGGGCATCTCGACGACGGGTACGAATGGGACGGGATCTGGGTGAGAGAAGGCGGGATCGAAACCTATGTTTCATGGGCACAGCCCGAGGATGAAGAGTGACGCATATCCTCGTGCAGCAGCCCGGCGGGAAACTGGCGGTCTGGTGCAGCACCGTCGATAACTGGATTGTCAGGGATGCGACGCCGGCGGATATCCCGCAGATCTATCCCGATGTCGAGCCGGCACAGATCCAGAGATGGATCGCGGACTCGCTGAAGAATCCGCAGGCACGATATCAGGATCTGGTCGAGGTGTATCGTCGAATGGGTCAGGATTGGGCAGGGGCGTAAATGGGTTTTCGGATTCTATTCAGCGAGCAGGAGCAGGACTACATCATCGCCAACGCACCATATCGGGCATCATGGGGAGCTCTGGCTCGTGACCTTGAAAGGAAGTTTCCCGAGGACAACGGCGGGAAACGGAATAGTAAATCTGTGCGGAACTGGTATCGAATCAAGGTTCACGGCGACGGGGAAAGCGTGAAGATCTGCGCCGATGTCCCGAAATCGCTGGCCGTGCAGATCCAGATCCGGGGACTGACCGCGATCGATGTCGGGAAAATAATCATTGAAGCGCTCCGGAAGCCGGCATTGATTTAACCAAACCCTTTTCTATTTTTAGATACAATGTATATCCATTGTGAAGCCGAAGAGGATCACCGTTGAGGGGCTTGAGATGCTCGATCGGATCGTGGTTCCCGTGGGAAATTCGGGGAAAATTGGTGTACCGAAGCCTTGGGTAGACTGCAAAGTGGTCGTTATCCGGGTAACGGAGCCGGCGAAGGTGAGCGGATGATCGACGATCTGACGCTTGGGATCATTGCAGGAGCTGGCATGACCATTTTTTCAATCTCCGTGATCTGGTTTGCATTTTGGGGGATGCCGTGGCTGTGGGAACACAAGATCAGGATTGTTGTGGAGGATCGATGACAGATGAGATTGTGATCGCAGAGTATGAAACTGTAATTGCAGAGAGTGAGTTCGCGAACCGCTCCAGCGGGGAATTTATCGAGATTGTAACGACCCCAGGGGGGATCAAAGCACGGTATGAATCAGAAGGGGGATACTCATTTGATGAATGCTCAGTATCGTGGGCCGACGTGCTGGAACATGCGCCGGCAGGGTTCGATCTGGATGAATTCATTAGGTATCTGGATGATGAGATCCGCCAACTGAAAGAGGATCCGAGTCGAGGCGATCGGAGCCATTACTGCAATCCCAATCAGGAAATGTTCGATGACTACCGGCTTGATATATTCGAGGAGATCCGGGCTGAGGTTGAACGATGCAAACCTGAAAAGGAGGACGAATGACAGAACGCGGACACTTTGAAGCCGGCATCTGGATCGACGATCCATTCGCTGCAATCATGGAAGCATTCGAGGCCATGAGTGAAGCCATCCGAAAAGCGTTTGAACCGATTCGGGCATGGATGGACTTACTCATCAATCATGTGATCGCATACGTGGTCGATAGGGATAACTATCCTGGCACATTCCACAAAGGGGCGTGGAGACCTCGACGGGATCGGTTCTCGCGTTGGATCCTGTGGCATTGGGCGCCGAAAGAAAAGGAGGTCGGCTGATGCCCTCAACAATCGGTCCCATCCTTGTGGGCATTGCGCTACTCTTCGGGGGACTCTTGATTTTAGCAGTCTGGATAGATTTCTGTCTGGCAATCGGGGAGAGAATTTATGATTATTTTTATTTTGATTTCCTAAGAAAATAATAACTCTATTTTTATTATCTCTTCTCAATACCCCCACAATACCAATATAGATTGAGTTCAATAAATCTATATGCCAAGCTCCATCGTAGCTGTCGCGCCAGATCCTACAATTGTTAACGGCGTTACCATCATAACGAACGCTGCAACGATGGAGGCCGGCACGCATCGCGCCATTCTCCAGCGTTTGAACCGCCGAGTGGGCGACAACTATTTTCCGGCAGACCAGTTCGCGCAGTCCGTGGACTCGTGGGCCGGCATCCCGAATATCTTCGCCAACCAGCACCCGGACCTCGACGCATTCGACGCTGATCCAGAAGCGGAACTGAAGCGGATCAACGGGCGGATCGTCGGGACTGTGAAAAACCCGGAGATCGTGATCGCCGGCGGAGCGAGACTCGAAGCGGATGAGGACTTCGGTGGAGACGCTGAAGTCGAGGCGCTGAACCTCGCCGGAGAGCTCACGGGATCGACAGCGTTCCGGTGTGCCCCTATTCTGAACGCCAGCGTGGACAGCCCGCCGAGACCGCACCACGTCCTCTGGTTCCGCGAAGATCTCGCAAACCGAGGAGTCGATCCCGGCGTGGTCATTCTGAACAAGGAGGAAACCGTGGACACAATCACCAACGCCGGCAAAGTCGTATCGACGGCCAACGCTGGCAAATTCAGGCAGTTCCTTGCAGGGCTGGCGGCTCTGTTCAAGGATATGACGGGCGAGGACATCGCCGAAGTGCAGACGAACAAGGCCGAGGAAACGCCGGCTATCGTCGAAGCAGAGCAGACTATCGAGGCCCTGGCAGATCCGGGTCAGGAAGTAACCAACATGGAAAAAGAGGCAGAGTATCTGACTCAGATCGCCAACAAGGAGATCGAGATTCAGAACAAGGACGCCCGGATCGCAGATCTGGAGGCGAAGAACGCACAGTATCAGAAGGAGCGGAGAGACGCAGACTGGGCAACGATCCTGAACCGGATCCCGGTCGGCTGGACTGACACCCCGGAGAAGGAAGCCGAGATCCGGAAGGAGTTTGAAGAGACCCCGACGATCCTGATCAACAAGATCCTGGACCTGAAGCGGACACCCGAAAAGCCCGAAGTCGAAGCGATCTTCGTCAACAAGGACCTGGACAAAGCCCAGGCTGAAGCCCTCGACACCGTTCGGGAACTTCGCAGATCAACCGGGAGGTTCTGCTGATGACACTTTCAACAATCGCCGGCGGCTCGTCGCAGGGCGGGGTGAAGATCCCCTGTATCCTCTATGAGGGCGTCGCAACCGTCACCGCAACCGGGATCGGTTCGGACGGGTATTCTGATTCGGTACTGACCTACGCGGCACCGCTGGCAAAGGATCAGTGGGTATCACTCTCTGCTGACACTGCGAACACGTACGCCGCAACCTACGGCCTCCCCGTTGTGATCCCCGTCGCAGCATCGAGCGGGATCATCGGGAAGATCATCACCGAGCCGAGCAAGCCGCTCGTCATGCCGGCATCCACGCCGACAGGCACCTGGGTAGCGCACCTCGCCGGGAAGTACTTCCGGGTGGCTACGGTCTGGTTCCCGGGGCTCACCGCAGTCACCAAGGCAGAGTTCCAGGGAGTCGGAGCCGCAAACGTCGTTCCGGGCCTGCTCGGTACGATCACCGTCGATGCATCGCTGACCATCGCAGCCGGCGCAACAACTCGCCCGGAAACCCTCGTTGTCTCTGACTGCGCAAACGGCGGACTGGGAGTGATCCCTCTGCACTACGCAGGAAGTGGAACTGCCAACGTCAGTATGCTCGTCGGGTTCTCAGGCGGGATCAACCTGATCGGAGCCTAATTGGAGGTGTAAAAAATGGTACAAGTTTCAGGAACCAACGCACGATTCCTCCAGACCCCCGTCGTCCTCTCTGAGGTTATGCGGGTCATGGAGCCAAATCTGGTATGGCTCGACAAGATCCCGTTCATCGACACACAGGGACAGCCTGTGATCTACGGGATCCAGAACAACGCATCGAGCGACGCAAAGAAGCAGACTCCGAGGATAATGACCCCGTCTGCCAGCTTCCCTGAGGTTCAGATCTCACGGATGACCAAGGGCACCGCCCTCACCGTCGCCGAAGGGTTGAGTATCCGCTTCGACAAGTCAGCACTCACCCTGCCGGCTGGCAAGGACATGATCAGCGATGGGCTGAGCAAGGTGGCGTACTGGCTCGCGGAGTATATGAACTCGAATATCTACGCGGGACTGGATGCCGGCTCAACCGACTCGGGGATCACCGTATCCTCACAGTGGTCCGTGGACGCAACCGCAACCCCGGATGCAGATCTGAAGGCATTCGCCAACTCGATGATCCGCGAGGGATACCCCTACCGGATGACCGATATTTTCCTGGAGAATGTCAACTTCAACGAGCTTGAAGCGTTCCTGATGGCCTCACCCCGGATCATCGACTACAACTCCGTGATGGGTCGGGCAAACCAGGACGAGATCCGACTGCCGGGCGGCGGGATTGCTCACAGGATGCTCAGCAGCGTCACCCACGGGGATCTCCTCGGTATCGACGCGGTGAACAAGTCGGCGGCAGCCTGCTACTACAACAACGACTCGATGTTCTCGACTCCGATGAGCATTTCATACGAGACCGTTGTCGAAGGCAAGCCCACGATGAAAACCGTGCCAAACTTCGGCCTCAGCACGCACCAGTACTTCGAGGACGACACCCACGACACCGTGGTCCAGCTCTGGATCGACTCTGTCACCAAGGTCAAGGACGCGTACGGGATCATCAGCGAAAACGGGATCTAACCCCGTTTTACGGGCTCTATCTCTAGCACGTATACATCAGGAGATGAAAAATGACCTACACCGCAAAAACCGCAAAGCAGCTGAAGACCACGAAGGGCACCCTGCTGCAGAAAGTCGCCGGCGAACTGGCATCGATCCAGACCGAGACCGCCGTAGCGCAGACAAAATACGTCACCCTCAACGTCACGTCCGGCACCAACGCCGCGCTCGCCACCGCAGGGATCGACCTCGCGTCCGGCTCGGATATCGTCGGGTACGCGCATTTCTTCCCGAAGGCGATCACCGTGGTGAAGATGTACGATTACCTCACCGAGGCGTACGTCAAGGACACCGCCGACGCGAAGATCGAGGTCTACACCGAGGCCAGCACGCCGATCAAGATCTTCGGCAGGACCCTCACCGCAGCCGGCGAGGCGATCCGGGCTGTGCACAACACCGCACCCGAATCAGGCAAAGCAGACCTCGCAGCCGGCACCGCGATCTATCTCAAGGCCGTCAATACCGGGGCATCCGGCACCGGCCACGCGCTGGTAGTCGTCGAGTACGTGGAGCGGTGATACCGTGGCAGTGTCGGCAGCGATGATCAGCTATGTCTCGCCCTATACGGTGAGTGACGCCGGACCATTCCCAACCGCACTGTATCAGTACTACGTTCCGATCGCTGCCGCCCGGCTCGTATCAGAGGGGCTGGAAACCACCTCTCCGCTCTACGATCACTGTCACGCCCTGATGATCTGCCACCTGTTCACGGTCAAAGGGGGCGAAACCGATCTCCTGTCATTCGATTCCGGGGGGCTCTCGTGGTCCAAATCAGTGACGATCATGGAGCAGGGCAATACCCCCTATATCCTGGAGATTCGGCAGATCATCGCCGGCTTGCAGGAGGGCGCAGGGGATGAGATCATGGGCTCCAGCGTGAGCGTATCGGACGTTCAGCGAGCCGATGCAGACGTTGGAAACCTGAAACTGGACCGGACAACCGGCCCGGTATTCTTCAGGGGGCTGTGATGTACCCGCACACCTGCACAATCAAGACCCGATCCGCCGGCACTGCTGGCTCTTTAGGTGGGCAGGTCCCGACCTACTCGACCGGTACCCCTACCTCGTGTGAGTTCAGCGGCGGGGCTCTCATCAAGATCGGAGTATCCGGCGAGACTATCAAGTCGGTTCCGATGCTGAAGATCCCTTCCGGCTCAGTTGTGCCGGCTCTGACGGATCACGCCGTCACTACCCAAACGGGCTGGGCTGGCACCTACGAGATCGACGAGGTGAACCCGTCGCCAGGACTGGCCGGCACGGTTCACCACTACGAATGCACGATCCGGAAGGTGACTGCATGAGCGAACCCTGTATCGCAGCGGAACAGATCACCCTGATGCGGATCGAGATCGGGAAACTCGGAGAGAAACAGGATAACACAAACCTGCTCATCACCTCGACTTTCGCCCGATTTCAGGAAGTCCTCGACCGGCACGAGATCCGGATCAGTACGCTGGAGAACACCACCAAAGCCCTCGAACAGATCGAAGGGCTGAGGGCTAAGATCGAAGGGCTGGAGGGTCAGATCGTGGCTCTCAAATCGTCCGAATCGATCCGCTCCTGGTGGGACAACAAGAAGGATCTCATCGTCCCGGGACTGATCATCGCCGGCATCACGTACCTCGCCGGCATCCTCACTGTAAGGGGGCTCTGATGGCCCGCAGACTCACCCCGGCTGAACTATCGCGGATTCTGAACAAGGTTCCCGATCTGGTTCACGATGAGATCCTAAAGGCCATGAATCAATCCGCCCTGCTCGTCGAAGGGCAGGCCAAAATGAATTGCGGATATATCGTCGGAGAGGACGGACCTGCGCCGGCAGCCCTGCCCGGAACGGCGTATCAACCCTGCCCGTACCCGAAACCCCCGCACGAAACCGGTACCCTCAGCCGAGGGAATCACAGTTGGGTCGAGGACGAGGGCAAGACAATCACGGGGTACGTCGGGAACTCGGTCAGCGAGTACAACCTGCACGTCCACGAGGGGACGAGCAAAACCCCCGGCCGGCCGTTCCTGTTCGATGCTGTCCGGATGCAGCAGAAAAACATCCTGAAGTTGAACAATGCCGGCATTAAACGAGCGCTTGAAGCCGCAGGGAGGATCTGATGACCCTCACCGCATTAGGTCAGGTCCTCGCAGCACTGCAGGCAGATTCAGCCCTTCAAACCCTTCTCGGGGGATCAGGGCGGGTGAAGTTCGGCAACCTCGCAGCAACTCAGACGATCCCGGGCGTCTACCTCACCGGCGGCAGCACAGACCGATCCGCCCCGAATCCGGGATATCTGGTGAGCCGGCACCGCACCAACAACGACACGATCCGGGCTGACGCATGGGCGACAACTCCGGAGGCAGTACAGGCACTTATCGATCGCGTCGACGTGGCGATCCTGCCCGGCTTAACGGGATTCCTCGGGATCACCAGGAGCTCCGGAATGTCAGCAACGCCCGATCCGGATCAGCCGGAACTCTGGCACGCGGCAGCCACCTACACCTTCACGTACCGAGTTTTAGACAGTTAATTTTAGGAGATTAAAATGACCACAGTAGCAGATTTTGAAGAGTATACGGGGGTAATGGGGACGGTCACGCTGGCCGGCACCCCTCTCGCTGATGTTGAGTACGATCTGAAGTTATCTAGAAAAACCGTGAGCCGGGACCGGAGCAGCAAGTACTCTGCCGTGAATATCCCCGGAGCGTTCGAGGTCAAGACCACGATCAAGAAAGCGTTGGCCCGGACCGATGCGCCGCTGGTGATCGGGGCGTTCCTCAATGCCACTCCCGTCGGGGGTACTGCTGGCGTCGTTCTCGCGGCAACTGCTCCGGGTGCGGCTGATGCATGGTTCCCGGCAGCGATTACAATCGCGACCCCGAGCAGAATCAGGATCACCTGCGATACCGCACCGATCACCACAGCCGGCAAGATCACAGTAATGGGGACTGACGTGAATGGATCGCCCCAGCAGGAGGAGTTCACTATCCCGGCACTCGGGATCGGGGAATCTGTCACCGGCACGAAGCTGTTCAAGTCCACAACCGGCGCCACAAACGTGGGGGTCCGGTCGACCAGCGGAAAGTTCAAGCTCGACTCAATCGTCGGGGCGAGCACCTACACCGTCGGCGATCCGCTGATCTTCGATCTGGTCGGGACGCTCACCAAGGGGGCACACGCGCTGGTATTCACTCAGCCTGATTGCTGGTTCACCAGCGGCGGGATCAACTGGGCCAACGCAGGATCCATCGTCGAAGTGGCTCTCGATGTTGAGATGCACGATCCTGACCTCCTGACAGTCACGGAGACCTGATGACGGCAAAGAAGCAGCCGGCCATCAAAACTCCTGTTTTTGATGCTGAACACGAGAAGGCAAAGCAGGCATTCAAGGCCGCAGATACGGAGAAACAGATTCGGGCTATCGGCGCAATCGCAATCCTTGAGCGGCGAGCGGCAGAACTGAAAAACATGGAACTCTCCGGCGGCGATGTCGTCCAGATCCGGGCGAGACTCTCCAGAAAGGGAATGGCGGAATGCTACACCCTGTTTCAGACAATCGCCGAGAAGAAGGACTCAGACGACGCAGCAGTTGAGGCAGCCTCTAACAAACTCATCGGGCAGATCCTTGTTGTTCCGGGGATGCAGCCGGCGGATATCGTCACATGGCTGGAGCAGAACCCCGAATCGATATCTGATGAAGATGCGGGCGCAATCCTGATTGGGTTTGGGCAATTGCTCATCGACGAGAAGGCCCGCGAAGAGGCCATGGTACCCTTTCGCGCAGAGTAGTGCGGGCCAGAATTATGGCTCGTTCCTCCGGGAGATGGGGATCATCAACCCGGCAGACTTCGCAGCGCTCGACGAAGAGGTGCAGATATACTGGATGTCGTGGTTCAATGAAAAATACAAAAAGAGGGGGTGACGTGTGGTAAATCTCGGGGATCTGGTCTACAACATTATCGCCAATGATCAGGCAAGTGGAAAGACTGCTGAGGTGGCCAAGAACGTAGGGGCGGCTGCAGTCACAATCGGAGCGGGCATCACCGCAGCCGGCACAGCTGCAACTCTCCTGATTGATTCTAATCGCAAGATGGATGCGGCGTTCGAGACGACAGCCTTGTCGATGGGCACCTCGACCGATGTCGTCAAGGAGATGGCCAGATCCCTCCAATCTGTTGACAGCCCGATCGAGGAGGTCTCCAGAACCCTCGACAGCCTCGCCCGCGCCGGCATGGACAACATTGACCAGTTGAAGGGTACCGCCTCTGCATTCGACACCCTCGCCGATGCCACCGGGAAAGATGCCGGCGTTCTGACCGATGCTCTGATCCCGGCGTTCAATGCCCTGGGGATCCCGCTCGAAAAAGCACCAGAGCAGGTGGACGGACTCGCCACGATGTTCAGGACGAGCAACGTCGACCTCGCGGACTTCTCAGCGCTGATGACCAAGATCGGGCCAGACCTCGGAACGATGGGCCTCGGACTGACAGATGTCGAAGCGATCCTGATGTCCTTCGCGGATAAGGGTATCAAGGGGCGAAAGGCCACTACGATGCTTTCCGGGGCAATCAAGGACGCCAACGGAGATACAGCGGCGTTATACAAGTCCCTCGGGATCACCTCCGACGAGCTCGCCACCTACAAAACAAAAGTCGAGGAATCTGCCGGCGCAGCTCAGAAGTTCGCCGATGCTCAAAACAAGCAGTTCGGAACGATGGACAAGATCGCGTTCAAAGTCACCGAACTTAAGCAGAAAGCCGGAGATATGCTCGCACCATTCGAAGGTGTCGCAGCCGCCGCAATGGGACTCGGGCCGGCTCTCGCGGGACTCGGGGGGATCATCGCCTCGGTTGCAGGAGCCGGCGGGATGGGAGCGATAACCGCATCGGCAACAGCCCTTATCGTCCCGCTCGCAGCAGTCGCCGGGGTTGTCACTCTGGTTGTCGGCGGGTTCTACGGAATGTACACGCAGTCGGAGAAGTTCCGGGCTATGATCGGCTCTATCATCGACGGGGCAGTATCTCTCGGGAAAGCGTTCATCGTCTGGGTGACGCCGATCAAGGACGCGATCATCGCTGCACTCCTGCCGGCACTCAAGCAGATGGGGGATTTCTTCGCGGGGCAGTTCGCCAAGATCACCACCTGGCTCGGGGGTGACGGAAAATCATTCTTAGCATTCCTGGGGACTGTGGCATCAACCCTGCAAGGGGCAATCCTCGAAGGGATAAAGCAGTTCGGCAAGGTGTGGGATCAGTATCTCAAGCCGGCCTTTGAATGGTTCGTCGGGGGCGTTATTGACGATGTTCTCCGGGGACTAAAAAACCTCGGGGACTGGTTCGCAAACCCGGCCACCCAATCTGGGATAAAAACAATCGCGGGAGCACTCGCAGCATTCGCGGCAATCATCACCGGCACCGTGATCCCTGCAGCCGTGTGGATGTATACTGAACTCACCCGGATCTGGACTGATATCTGCGGGGTACTCGGGGGGAAAACCGGAGCGGCGACAGACCTGGCCGGCACCCTCAAAGAAGTCTGGGATGCGATCTGCAAGTACGTTCCGATCGGATGGGATCTGATCAAGAACGCAGTCGTCACGGCAGCCGGCCTGATCTGGACCTGGCTCAGCACTGAAGGGCTCAGACTCGCAGGGGTCGCAGCCGGCTCAATCTGGACGGCGATCTGCGTAGGAGTTCCTCTCGCATGGGGATTCATCCAAACCGCCGTTATCACTGCAGCCGGCCTGATCTGGACGTGGTTGAGTACCGAAGGGTTACGGCTCGCGGGCGTCGCAGTCGCGGCTATTTGGACTGGGATCTGTGTTGGTGTCCCGCTCGCATGGGATCTGATTAAAACCGCAGTTGTTACGGCGGCTCAGTTAATCTGGAACTGGCTCACCACCGATGCGCCACCTCTCGCAATCACCGCAGCCGGCTTTATCTGGTCGGGGATTCAGGGCGGGGTTGCAGGGGCATGGGCAGGTATCCTCACAGCAGTGTATAATGAGGCTCACAAGATCGTCGATCAGATTGATAAGGTGAAGTCTGACGTGGTTGCAGCGGCTCAGCGGGTTTGGGATGCGGCACAGAACGTATTTGATATCCCCCATGTCGTCACGAACGTGGTCGAAACCGTTACCAACTATGTGACGGGGCAAGCCTCGACAACGGTGCCCGGACAGCAACCGGTCTCAACGGGGGATACAGTATATGATCCGGCACTCGGGCAGTACGTCCCCACGGGCTCGATAATCTCTCACCACACCGGCGGGGTCTACGAGGCTCCGGGCGGCGGACGGGAAGGGCTCGCACTCCTCCTATCAGGGGAGCGGGTCCTATCGCCGGCACAGACAAGCGAGTATGATTCCGGGCTGCTCAGCGCAGTACGGG